>Ga0075444_10000882_pt1 | contig 18171 bp, 10 predicted proteins | sample CoawatmetaG01DNA_FD_76836 | JGI IMG/M metagenome (GOLD analysis project Ga0075444, IMG submission 76836) | Marine microbial communities from the West Antarctic Peninsula - Coastal water metaG017-DNA | ecosystem: Environmental > Aquatic > Marine > Coastal | place: Atlantic Ocean: West Antarctic... | reverse complement strand
TTGTGAAACGTTAATTTATACATTAACTTGTTCCATGCATGCTGCAATTTATCAATAAATTTTTTCATAGGTTTATTTTTTTTTAGTATGACCGAAGCCTTTTTTCTTTAATTCTAAATGCTCTTTCATTGTTTTAACAAACTTAACCGTACCACCACTACCAAACATCTTGTGAGGTTTAAATTTTTTTTCCATATTATTTTTTTTTAAATCTACTTACTCTACCTTTAGTATTTTTTTCTCTTTGAGCAGCTTTTATTTCGCTCTCTGACAACTCACTATATGTAGTAGCTGTTTTCTTATTTATTCTTTTTGTAGGTCTGAATAAGTTTTCACCTTTGCTATAATCTTTATTGCCTTTAGGTGTTTCCCATTCTTCTTTAAACCAACGTCTAAGCGATGCTCCCTTCTCTGTTTTTTTAACTTTTCTTAATGGTGATTGATACATTATTTTTTATTTTTTCTACATTTAGCTATCATTCCACTAGCGTAAGCTGATGGAAATACTTTGTGAGCTGCCTTAGCTTTGTAATAACATGCATCTTTTAGCATGAATGGGGACGAGGTTACTTTTTTTATCATGTTTACTTATTTTTAATTCTATTAGACCATTTCTCTCCTTTTTTTAATCTAAAGCCACTAGTTAAAACGCTTTGGCTTAAAGCTTTATCTACTTCTTTCATACCAAGCAGGTTTGGGAAATTTTTCAAAACACGTGCTCCACTAAGAGCTATAGAGCCTTTACCTAGTAAGCCTATTTCAGATACCGGGTTTTCAGAATCCATGTGAGGTGAAACTTTTTTGATAATATTTTTAACATTTTTACTTTCTATAGAAGGTATTTGATATCTCCCTTGACTGTCATATCCACGTTCAGTTTTTCTTACTATTTTATCGATGGTTCTAATTATACCACCTCTTTTGGCTAACTTATTTTCAGTTAACTTCTTGTATACTGGGTGGTCTTTGTACTCCTTTATTCTTTTCGTAGTTATAGATCCTACTCCTTTTGAGATATTACTAGGGTTAACTTTTTTTTGAGTTTTACTGTCTATAGCTAAGCTAGTGTTTATATAAGCTTTTGAATTGTTTGTTAGTTCGTTTCTGTAGGAATTTGTTAAGTTTTTGTTCAAACCTACCATTTTGTTCCATTCGTCAGCACATTTCGGCTGGCCTTTTCCCCCACAAGGACCTTTTTTAATTTTTTTAGTGCTCATTTTTATTTATTTAGTTGTTTTACTCCATCTTGCTCTGTAGTCTCTGATATCTACATGTGTAAATGTATTGTAAATTCCAATACCACCTAGTTCAAAGGTTTCACTTTTCATTAAATCGTCTACTATTTGAGCCATTTCTTTAGGCTTAATTGACTCAGACTTTATATCAGCAGCTTTACCTACTAAATGCTGTGAGTTTGTAGATCCTCCAACATCTGAGTTATGCTCTTTACAGCGATAAGCATTAGTTAGATCTAATCTACCTACAAAGTCTCTTAGAACCTGCAAGTTGTCTGCTAATTCAATTATGTTTTTCTTTACAAACTCAGGCATTTTACACCCACATTTGCATTCAAACTCTTCTAAATTAAAATTATTTGTTAACTTCATTAATATCCAGATATTTTTCCTTGGGAATTAACTGTTGATCTTTTAATACCCGTTTTTTTCGCCTTAGATTTAGATTTAGTTTTTGATTTTTTCTCAGTCAATCCTAATTCCCATTCATTCCAACCCATTAGCAAAGCGATTCTTTCATAAGTTGCAACCTCTGAATCTGAAGCAGCTTTTAGGTTATTTAACTTCTTTACAGCTCTATCAAGCGGTACGTTTGTAAAGGCAGAAACAGCATTACCACCTGCTAAAAACCCTGGATTATCTAAACTAAAACCTTTAGTTTTAATTTCATCCATGTTCCAAGAAGCAGTTCTACCTGCTGATTGTAGTTTTTGTATTTTAGATGCAATAGGTGGTGATATCCTTAATACGTCTAAAATTTTATCTTGGTATTTAGGATTTTTCGTCTTTGAAGCCTCATAAAGCTTTATACTCGTATTTTTTACAACGGTAAATACAGCTCCCAATAAACCAGTACCTCTAGCTATAGAATCAACCATCCCATTTATCACTTTTGGTACTTTTTCTTCTAAAATGCTTTCGTCTTCTTCTTCATCTTCAAACATTAAAGCAAACAAAGCTTGTTGCATAGTACTAAAAACTAGATTTTGTGCAACACCATAATATAATATCTTAGACAAATTAGTTTTATTGTCGCCTCGACCATTCTTAATGTCACTAGCGGCTTTTTTTATTATACGTGCATATTGAGCAGGTGTGTTAGCGAAAGCTAGTATAATACGCCCTAATGGACCAGCTTGCTGTTGACTAATTTTATCAGGCCTACTTGATTGCTGAGACTCTTCTGCTACTTCTCTAAAGTCCTGCATTGCTTGTTTGTTTGCAGCTATAGGATTCATACCTCCTTTTACTAGAGATTTAATTCTATTTCTATAGAAAGTAGATCCACCAGATGCAATAGCAAAACTATCTGCTAGTTGAGTTGGTGTAAAACCTAGTTTAAGTAGTTTATTTATAACACCTCTTACTCCACTCTCTTTAGCTACATTAGCAATGTCTTCTTCATTTATATTTATCTTTAAACCGTCACGTCTTTCAAGTAAAAACTCAGAATTCCACAATGTTTTAAAGTCACTCCAGTATTGAGGTTGATTAGCAAATGCTTTACCAGCGGCTATAACATTATTGTCACCAAAATCTATAAAGTTCACTGCAGATATAAGCTGTAAAGCAGCAGACCTAGTGTTGAAAAACATAATAGCAGCAGTAGATCCATTAATCCAGTCAGTAAAACGTCCAGTTGTAGTATCACCGCCATAGGTTCTGTTTCTACCAGTCTCCATCCTATGTAATACATTCTCTATAGCTACTCTATAAGATTTACCATAAGCAGCTTCTAGCTTGTTTAGATTTTCAACAGAAAATATACTGTCAACATTTTGTTTCCATACCCCTAGATAGTCTGCTCTACCAGTGGTGTTTAAAGCCTCTAACAAGTCAGTGGTAATAGTACCAGTGACCCATGTTTCCGAAGGTGATACATACGCTCTACCTTTATTAAGTTTCATTATTTCTTGAGCAAATAACTGCAGCTTAGGATCAGAGTCTACTAAAGAAACTAACTCAAGTGCGTCTGCCTCAGATAACCCTGGCACGTCTTTACCTATTTGATGCCATATATACACGCGTACAGCTTGCTCTCTTGTGAAATCACTACCTTTTGCTGTTTTTTTAAGATTTCTAGGTACTATTTTTAAATCTTTTTTCAAGGCTTTAAAGTCTCTACCTAGATTGTTTCTATCTCTAGTTATATTTGCAACCCCTTTAGCGAAAGGATTTAATAAATTATCTTTATACCATTTCATTTGAGAGTCTCCAAGAGTACCTTTACCTAAAGTAGCGTATAATAAACCTACGAAATCTTCAGCTGCCGGTGGTATAAAGAAATTAAATCTACCTTTTTTCTTGCCTCTTAAAGCAGCTTTTACAGATGCAAATGTTTTATTAGAAGCAATACCGGTTTTATTTTCTATTATATCATTAAACTCTTTATCGAGTTTAGAATCTGCTGCTTTAGAGAATTGAAGTTCAGCTTGATTAATCTCGTCATCTAGCTCACCCATTCTATCTAAAACATCTTGATTTGTAAAATCACCTGTTAGCCTTTGTGATTCAGGTAACATGTCATTATTAGATTTCGCAGCTTTATCTACAGATTTGCTAAGCTGAATATAAGACTTTTTAATGTCCTCTAATTCAGCCATCCTGTCAATAATAACATCACTAACTCCATCTGTAATTCTTTCCGCGTAATACTCAGTTGATTTATTTAAAGCGGAAACAATTTGTGATCTTTCTTTTATTAGAAATATATTTTTTTCAGTTACTTTTGGTTTTTTAGGTGATTTACCATATTTACCAACTAATATTTCCTCCTTTATATATCTATTTTCGCTTAACCTTTCATGTGAAACAGTGCGTTTTGTAACAATATCACCTGTTTTTAAATCTTTAACGTTAGATACTGATGAAATAAACTCTCCATTATTATATATACTTTTCAATTCTACTACAGCTCGCCCACCATCGTTCATTTTGGTGTTTTCAACTACTGTTGATCTTAATAATTGACCATCTTTATTAAAAACTTTTTTATAAATAATATTTTTATCTGCATCATAAAGTGAGAAATTTGATTTCCTGCTCATAAAGTCACCTTCACCGTATCCAGTAATATCTATCCTACCCACAGAATCCATTGAACCAATAATCTTATACCCTGTAGCTTTATCATTACCTAGGCTAATTTTTAAGTCAGTAGTAGGGCTATCAAATCTATCCCACCATTGAGGATCTACTTCATAGTCATAAACACCAAGATCTGTCATTTCTGGGTCTCCTTCACCTCCGTCTCTAAGAGATAATAATTTACCGTTTTGAAAAGCTATTTTATAACCTTCACCTAGACCATCTACGTTGTACTGTTTCCAATGTGTCCATGCATTGAACATTTCATCTTTAGGATCAACAGGTTCCATAACAAACCACCTTTTCATGTTTGGCTTGTAGACAATAAACCAGCTCGTTTGTTGCTCAGCCAACTTCTTAGCTTCTAATTTAGTTGGAAAGCTATCAACTGCCTTTTCTTTAGTCCTTGCTATTAAACACCAAGGATTAGCGTTTTCACCCCAAAAACTATCAACTATGCTTCTAACAGCTTCTTGGCCTTTTCTGGAGTCTACAACGTTATAAATAACTACACCGTCACCCATTTCCTGCTTATTGCTAAGCTGCGGTACGTTATCTGGATTTATTTTTTCCGTTCTAACTTCTTTAGTGAACTTGTTTATTAACTCATCTGGGTTTGGATAAGCATACGGATCTATTTTATTTTTATCAGACAATCTAATAACCTCTTCTATTTTATAACCATCTTCAGGAAATATAGTATAACCATTAACCGTATAATATAATGCTAATTTTTTGTACTTAGGTTTTTTGTTTTCTTGAACATTTAATTCATTAGCCCATTCAAATAAGTTTTCAACTTGTTTAGGTATGTCTTTTAGATCTGGTCTTTTTTTCCTTAAAATACTCTCGTACTCAGCTCTTTTTTTCTTAGAGAACTGTATTTCTAACAAAGAATTATGATTGCTACCAGGTTGTAAGCCAAGATTGTTTATTATTTCTTGCTCTCTTACTACTCCTTCAATATTTTTACTAAACATTAAACTAGATTTACCAGCACCTAAATCGGCTTTAGCCTGATTACTATCTAACTTAGATCTACCAACAGTATTGATTACATTGTCGATGTATATCTTAGTCAATCCAGTCAGTACACTTCCAAACTCAGTTCTAGCTTCACCTTTAATAGGTATACTTAAAGTACCTTTGTTTATTCCAATTAAGCTTTGTATTTTAGCTACAGAACTAGGTGATATATTACCTGTAAATTCAGGTTTTAATTTATAAACATCTGTCTGAGTAGTTTTACCAAGACTTCTTCCGTTTGGACTAGATACACCAGGAATTGCACCATCTACTTTATCGTAAAATATTGCTAAAACCTTAGGATTAATACCTATTGATCTTCCGTAAGTATCTCTAGATACATCTATAGTTTCACCCTGCTCATTTATAACTGTCTCTTTAGTAGCTATATTGTAATCTGGCATTGTTTTTATAAACTTTCTAACATCACTATCATTCTTGAATACGTTCTGCAGAGAATTAGCCTCTGAAGACCCACCGCTTTTATCGTATTTTAATGTAGCGTTACCTCTAGCTTTCTTGCCACTTATACTAAATATAGCCTCAGACACTTTGTCAAAGAATTTGTTGTTTAAACTTTTGAAGTTAGGTCTTTCACCTTCTTTTATATCTATTACGCTTTCTACAGCTTCTAGTATTGAAGGGTCACTTATAGGACCAAAGCTTGTAGCTTTTATCATCTTCTGAGTAGAATCTTTTAAATCACTAGGTTTGCTATCGCTTCCATATAACGTGTTAACATCACCTGACATTTCTTTAACAGATCCAACACCACCAGCTTCTACATCAAGACTTTTATCAGCTATCTTTTTAAACTTCTCGTAAGTCTGCTGAGCTTTAGGTGCCATGTTATTTGTAACCCAAGTAGAAAACTTAGATTTACTTGGATCAAACGATTCAACTACACGAGGGAAAAACTCTCTTAAATAATCTTTAATTTCGTTTCTATCATAATCTCCTTTTCTTGTGTCGTATTTTATAGCTTTTAAAGCTAAAGCGTCGAATGAGTCTACTAAATCAGCTTTGGCTAAAGCTTTTTCTTTTCCAGTTATTTTAGGATCTTTTGATTTTATAGTTTCTATTAAACCTTCGTTATCGTATACTTTTTTAGGAGCTGATTTTTCTTTAGTTGAAGATTCTTTTTTAACACTAGGTTTTTTAGCTTGTCTTATTTTTAATTCTAAGTTAGATTTTTGAGCATCAAAGTCTCCTTCGTCCATCTCAAATTCTCTGTCTATTAAATCTTCTAGTTCAGTATTAAGTTCTGAAACTGATTTAGATAAGCTAACACCGCTAACATTACTATCTCCATCTTTACCGGCAAGTGCTTTTAAAGATCCTTTAAAACTACCCTTACTGTAAGCTTTGTTATAATCTTTTATAAAGTTTATAACTCCTTCAGCTTTATCAAATCTTATGTTTTTCAGGCCTAAGTCTTGAAAAATTCGTCTAAAGAAATCCTGTATTTTTGTTATACTAGACTCATTTAGTTTTACCTCTTTGTTAGTTACAGCCTCTGAAAATAAAGGAAGAATTTCTTCAAAGAACTTGTCAATAGTAATTTTATCATCAGTAGCATAGCTTTCTATACGTGCTACTATTCTTGAAGAAGATGAAGAGGATGCTAGTATTTCTTTTAAAAGCAATTCACCAGCCTGTTGAACTAGCTCTGGTTTTGATGACAGGGAAGCTTTTAGGAATTTATGTAAAAACTCATGTTGACCAGTTGTAACAACTCTATCACTAAGCGCAGAAGCTTTGTTTACAACTAAAATTTCTTTACCATCTACAGTGACTACAAATGTTCCATAAGAGTCTTTTGATTCTTTAGCATATTCCTTAGATTCACCAACGCTTATTAAAAATTTTTCCAGCTTATCATCGGCAGACCCATCTTGATCGTCCTCAAATATTTTGGTTTCATCTACTTTTTGACCAATAGAATTTAGAGACTTTGCAAAATTACTTACATCTTTGTCAAATCTTTCAGTTATACTTCTTTTTATACTGCTATTTTCTATTTCACTATCAATTTCTTTAATTCTATCGTTTATAGGACCATGAAAAGAAGAGTCTGTGTTTTTCTTTTTCTCTATTAATTTCTTTTTCTGAATTAATAATTCTATCTGATCGGATGAAACATTTTCTGGAGCTGTATTCATGACGCTAGCAACATCTCTAACGAACACTCTGGCTTTATTTATATCTTCTATAAGGCTAGGATCTGTAGCTGTCTCTAGCATGGTTTTAAAGTATAAATCTGTAGATTTTAAATTGTTAAATATACCTTTATATATTTGAGATTTCTGAGCGTTATAAGTATTTTTAGCACCAGTAAGACCAATACCACCACTAAGCATAAAGGTTCCAGCTATTAAGTTTATTTGCTCATCAACGAATTCATTTTGCTTTAATGCACCTAAGCCAAAAGCCATGTCTGTAATAATGTTCATTCCAAAAGTAACCTCTTCTTCAAAAAATTCTTTAAACATATTTCCTGTATATGTTTTTACTGCTGCTTTAGTACTTTCTTTAGTAGTCAATCCTTTTAAAGAATTAAATAATGCGTTTTTTATTTCTTTACCAGCACCACCTTTTATAAACTTATAATCAGGCATTATAGCTTGAACCAAGCCTTCTGTAAAAGAAACAGTTGTAGCATATAAATCCCCAGCAGGACCACTTAAACCTTTTTTGTTTGCTTCTATAGAATTATTCAAAATAGTCATCCTAAAAGCCGCATCACTAGATATAATAAGGTTCTTCATGTTTTGAGCAGACTTTGTTACAGCTCCTGCTTTGGTATAATTTGAAAGCATTTTACCTAAACCCTCTCTATACCCTGTAAATTTACCTTGTTTTACATTTCTGATTATCTCAGCTGTAAAAGGAATCATATTAAAAGCTGTTTTACTCCATGCTCTAGCACTAAACTCCTTAAGGTTACCTTCACCATCTGTGATGTTAAATTTTTCATCCTTAGAGTCTGGAACCACGTTAAAGTTTAATAAATCACCCCAAGTATCCCTCATAGAGTCAAAGCTACTATAAGTGTCATCATCCGTAAACAAGTCTCCAAATGCAGTTGTTACAAAAACAGGGAATCCAACAACTGTTTGGCCAGCTAGTTTCACCATTTCTTGAGCAGCGCCTCCTACTTGATCAACAGCCCAGTTAAAAACTCCATCACCGGAAAAAGCTTCTGTGTATTTTTTTACATCATCAGTTAATTTAAAATTACTTTTCAAAGCCATTCTAGCTATATCTACACCCCATTGAGCGTTTATAACTTCTTGACTCTTATCTAAAGACTCTTGTTTACCCTTATATCTATCAGAAGTTTGCTTAAACGTGTCTTTTAGAGAGTTGTATTGTTCGAATAAACCATTATATTTATCTACAGTCTCTTGAGTGTAGCCAGTTGCAGGTTTATTGTTTTTTATAAGATTCATACTTCTAACTAAGGATGATTCTTGTCTTTTTAAATCACCAAAAACATCTTCAGTTTCTAGTTTTAAAGCATCGTATTCTTTAACTAATTCCTTACGTACTTCTAATATTTTAGGTATTCTGTATTTATTTATTAAAGCTTCCTTGTCCTGCAAGTTCATCTTGCCATACGCTAACTTTTGTAAAGTTCTAACGTCTTCACCTCCAGCAATAGCTCCTTCTAAACTTTCTTCAAGCTCTATTACTTGTGAAGGCACGTCGGTTTTAGCATCGTTTATCCAGTTACCAGAAATAGATTGCAGTCCTTGTTTAAAAAGTCCTTGAGAAAAAGGAGTATCAAAAGTGTTACTCGTATTTCCCGTGTCTTTTCTTAGTTGTTCTATAGCTTTATCTTTTAATTTAAAGTTATCATCAAACTTATATATTTGCTCTTTTTCAGCTTTAGCTTCTTCATCAAATTTGTCTGACTGGTCATCTATATATTGCCTAGCATCTTCCCAGGTATCAAACACATCACCTTCTAAACCGTCTTCCGCGTAGTTAGTTGCTAATTTAATTAATTTTTGTTTAGCTTCAGGCGTTTTCTCTAATGTCTTCTTTATTTCTTCATAATCTGTTATAACAACTCCAGAGCTATTTTTTTTACGCAGGGTTTCACCCATTGGACCTTTTTCAATATAGTCATCATCAGTTAAATCCATTATAGAACCAGGTTTATTACCTGTTCTTTGCTCGTAGTTGAAACTAGCCTGCTTGTTTGACAGTGGCTCCAAAGAACCATTTTCCGATGCTGAATCCATAGCTGTTACACTTGCATCCTCCGTTGCAACAGCTTCTGTCTTTACTGGTTTAACTTCTTCTTCAATTAGCACAGCTCCTTCAAATTGTTCAGAACTTTTAAAATCTTCAAGTAAATTTTCAGGTACATTAATTAATTTACCTGATTTCAATCTATAGTATGGCATATTGTTTTACTTTTATTAACTTCTTTTTGTAACTTGATTTCCTCTTTTTTGGTCAACTTTAAAAACCTCAGCTTCGTTTTTTTCTTTTTCAAGCGCTTCAGCTTCTGCTTTTGCTTTAGCATCAGCTTTTTCTTTTGCTTTTGCTTCTGCCTCTTTTTTCTTTTTATCTAACTTAGACGATCTAAAGCTAGTATCATTTCTTAAAGCGTCTTCATATCCTTTTTGTTCTTTTTTTGATAGAATAGATGTACCTTTAGTTCTTTCTGAAGCTCTTAAAAGATTTAAATAAAACCTATTTCTATCTGTAGAGTCGTTCATTTTGTAAACTACATCTTTTGTAAGTTCAGGATTATCTTTATCATAATCACTAACAGACTCTTTACCAATTGTTATTGTATTTTTTTCTCGATTAAATATTGGTTTTACACCAACATATTCTTGATACATACCAATAGGGTTTTTCTTCACTTCATTATAAAAATCTTTACCACTGTTAATATCATTAAAAGAATCTTCAGCGCTTTCTCCTTGTTTGCCAGTGTATTTATAAGGCTTTTTAAGATACTCAGCTTGGTTAGCTACAAATTTAGTAGCTGCGTTAGTTATAGCATCTTGATAACCTTCTTGATTTAATGCTTCTGGTGATTTATCATCTTTATCAAAAATAAACCATTCTTTTGTTTGAGGAATTTCATCTGGCATGTTGCCGTCTTTATCAGGTGTTCTTAATACATTATTATACAAGGCTATAGCATCGTTGGAAGATAGTCCTGATATTACGTTGGCTCTAACTCCTTTTTTTATGCTATCTTCAAATTTTTTCCTATTTGGCAATACACCAACAGCTCTTCCATTTTCGTATATCTTTTCACCTCCTTTATATATTTCGTTATTTGAATCAGCGAAATTAAATAATTCATTAGTAAGACCTTGTTTTTTAAAGGAATCGACAGAAGGCTGCCAGTCTGGCACAAATTGCGGTAGCATTGAATCGTTTGATGGATCAAATACTTTACCTCCATTTTCATAAGTTATTACTATGTTATTACTACCATCGCGAGTATAAAGAGCCGTTGTTTTAGACATAATACCGTCTGGGGTAGAATTGTAAAGACCTTCGTAAACTTTAAGCTCTTGGCCTTTAGAAATACCCCCCATAGTTCCAATAGGTAAAGCATACGCTGTATTAAAGGTAGTTTGTTTTCCAACATACTCTTCAGCAGCCGGTCTAGCTGCATCTCCTACAGTATTTGCTGTAGCTATTATTTGATTTTGATCAATAGATCTAGTTGGATTTTTTGATTCAATTTCATAAGCCTCATTAATAATCCCTTTTGCGCCTGTGCCATAATCCACTGTAGGGTACTTTAAATCGGTCCTCATAGCAGAAGAAACGTTTTTATTTCTTTCTTTTATTAAACTATTCAACCTAACTGTTTCTTGTGCTGCTCTTTTTTCTTTTTCTTGCTGTTCTTTAGCGTCGGCTGCTTTTACGGAATTAACGTAATTACCAAAAGATCCTGCAATTGTTTTCTGCAGGTTGGCATAATGCTGACCGGTTTGAGTGTCTACTACTTGTGTTGGATTTCTATAACTCATTATTTATTTTTTTAATCTTTTCATCTAACTTAAAGTTCCGTAACTTTGAGAAGCAGTACCCCCCATTGTTGAGAAGTCAGGCATTACCATACCTCCCACAGTTTCACCAGGTGTAGCTGGACCTACTTTCCCCCAAAGGAACTCATATAACTACCTCCAATAGATGCTAAACTACCAACCATACCTGTTATAGCGCCTGTTCTATCTGAACTAGCTTGAGACTCCCTTTGCGCTTCACCTGATATTTGAGCTGATAATCTATCCATTTGAGCAGTGTCTCTGCTTTCTTGAGCACCAAATACAAATTGTTTTCCTTGAGCTTCAGCTGACTGTATCCTTTGAGCCTCTGACATTTTCTGTTGTTGCAGCTGTTGTTCTCCTTGCGCTCTTAGTTTTTCGTTTTGAGCTTCTTGAGCTTCTATACTTGCAGATACACCTTTCTTGCTTTGTAAAGCTGCTTGAGCTAAAGCTGTTGCTCCACCTGCACTTGCGCCCGTAGCTCTAACAGTATCTAAAGTATTAGCTAGCGATATATCAGCTTCTTCTACCTGCATCTCAGCTGCTTGAGTAGCAACACTTAGATTAGCCATAGGATTACTAAGCATAGAAGATAAATCTTTTACATCTTCAAAAGGGTTTATAATATCTTGTCTGTCGTTAATTAATGCATTTAAAGATCTTTGAGCCGCTGCTTTTTCAGCTGCTGCTTTTTGTTCTGCTCTTTTCGCTGCGCTACTTCCGAATAAGCCGCTAACAAAAGATATAGCTCCTGAGATTAACGGTACTGCTAATGGTACTGGCATAGTTTATATTTTATTTTTCATGTTAATATGATGATTCTACAAAGTTAGAAGATACTGCAAATAAGTCTTTTGGACCACCTACGTTAGTCACACTATCTGTAGATACGGTGACTGTTGCAAAATATCCTTTTATACCGCTAATTTCCATTCCCCATAGTATCTCACCCTGGGTAGCTGCGCTATTGTTTACTAAATTTGCAAAATATTTGTTTTCTTTTCTATCAAAACCCGCTCTATTTATAGGGGGGGTTAATGCTGCAGGATAAACAGCGCCGGCATCATCGTAAGAGCCTTGAACGTAACTAAATACGTTTAAAGTTTTGTCATTTGTGGATTCATAAACTGTTCCGTATAAGTCAAGACCAGTAGCATCGGATATAAAACTATCAACTTGCCAACCATTACTGCCTTCGTAATTAACTGTTTGGAAAACTTTAGACATGCTAACCTTAGGGTTAAATACAAAAGTTATAGAAGACTTAGTTGTAGTCCCGTAAAAAGAACCTCTTGGTGATGTTTCGTCATAATGAGCCCACAAGCCTTTAATTGTCCCGTCTGCGTTAGCGCCTACTGTATATAATTTATTTCTTAAACTAAGTACTTGTTCTGGATTATAAGTAAAAAAGCTAGTCCAACCTAATACATCTTCGTCAAAGCAAAGAGTATTAAATTCAGTTGTGTTTACTTTTTTAGTTGATAATATATACTGTTTATTGTGAACATCCCATCCACCTACTATAGATCCAACATTCCCGTTTAAATCATCGTCTATTTTGTTTAAATCGTCTCTAAAGTAATCTCTCATACCGTAGTTTGATATTTCAGTTATACCATCCATAGATAACCTTAAAATAGCATTGTTGTTTTTATCAGAAAAATACTTTCTATAACCGTAAGCAGCAAAACTACCTGGGTCTCTACTTATTCCAAACTTACCAGCGTAAGGCATTATTGTTCCTATAGTAGTATTAACGTTAGTAATACTTCCACCGCCTTCAGCTGAGTATATAGCGTCCTTATCTATCAAAGCTCTAGACACTTTAGATTCTTGGAATATAAGTAAATTAGTGTCTTCTGCATATAACTTTTGTATGCTTCCATTAGCTGGATCAGCGCTTTTAGTTATTTCTTGACCAACTGAAAATACGTTAGTATTGTTTATACCTGTCCTGGAATTGAATATACCGGAATATATTAATGAATTTGATCTAATAGATGCTTCTGGAAAATCTTCTACCAAGAAAGCTTTAACACCATAATCAACATTAGTGTTATTATAACCACCTCTTATTCTAGACTCTTCAATACTCCAGTTGTTAGCAGCACTAGCAACACCGCCTCTAGAATAACCTTCTAAAGAAGTAGGTATTCCTCGCGAGCCATCCCATATAGGTTGTTGGTTCGATTGATCTACAGTCTTTTTTAACAAGAAAGTGTTGTAAAATTTTACTTCTATAATAGCTGCCATATATACATAATTACTTAATTTTTGTTTTTATTACTTTAAGTGAGCAGTTAGTTCCAATGGCTGCCTTTGATATAACTTATTGAGTTCCACATTGTCTCCTAAACCAGAAGCTATCAATCCACCTATAACGTAATTGTGTTCGCTGTCTTTTTTGTTTCCATCAATTTCTAAATTGTAAAAGTTTTTTACATATTCTTCACATACCTTGCCTTGAGAAGCTAAAGAAACCCATTCGTCGTTTATAAATATAGGGTGATTTTGTTCTCCTGTTATTCCATTAATTTTAACAACTTTAGCGTCACTGTTAACTATATGTTTTAAAGCTTTTGTTACAACGCCCTTAACAATTAAACTATCTTTAAAGGATTTAACTTCATCACCAACTTCTATAAGGTCAATGCTTTTAAAATGGCCGTCATACATTTCAACTTCGTCTCCTTCAGTAAAGCAGCACGTACTTCCTCCAGTTGGGTTTCCAGGAACAGTTGTTCCGTTTAAATAACTTATTTGCCTATCATCTCCACAACATTGGCTACACCAAGTTTCAACAGCTGGATTCCCGCTACAATCAGTGTAGTTAAGAGTAGCGCCTCCTCCAAATGTATTGCTAGAGTATCTAGTTACGGTTATGCAGCTGTCTTCTGTTAAAATTACATCAAAAGTACATATTGAAGTAGCTGGACCAGCATCTGACAACACCAAAGTAACAGTATATGTTCCAGGTGTATTGAAAGCGGCTGGCTTAGATACCACACAACTAAAAGGAGTGTTAGGATCTGAAGCGCTCCAGTTGGTTGTTGTCTGTATAAATGCGGGAGAAACAGCGGATCCGCTAGAATCTACTGTTGATATTGAGAAAGATAAGCCTTCGTATATACCTAAATAAATTCCTGTTGGAGTGTTGTCAGATATATTAGCGCCGTTTACTCCGTAGAAAGTTTCTACAATAACATCCCCTGTCGTACCTTTATTTATAGTACTAGGGCAGCTTTTAGGGGTTGGAGGGTTGGTATTTGTAACATACGCTGGATCAATATTTCCAAGAGCCGCGTACTCTATTAGCTGAGTGCTAAATTCAGCACCGGCACTATCTAGCGTGACAACTGTGAAATAAAATATAAAGCTTTTATTTTGTATGCCGTTAATACCATAAACCCAGTCAAAATTATTACTTGAAGGAGCTACCGTGTTAACTTTGTATGAACCATTCCCTTCGTCTGAAAGACTAAACCTTGGAACTGCAACAGCAAAAACTTCTACAGGAGTAGTTTCCAATGTTTTAACGCTCGTTAAGGTAACAGAGCTTATAGATGCATAAGGTATTGTTGCGCCAACAGCGTCTAATATAGTAAAACCAGCGGCTCCGGTTATTGATTGAGGATTTGATACGGCTTCTGTGAAAGTTCCAGTTGACCATCCACCAAGCGAACCAGCTCCGTTAGATTCATTTAGTATTAAAGTATTTAATTCACTAACTGATCCAGAGCTTGAAGACTCCCAAAATATATCTAAATTTGACTCTACAGGTGTAGTTTCAAATACAGCTAAACTATATTCAGAAGAAGCGTTTTGCGCTGTAAAAGTTAGAAATGTATTATCTGAAAGAGACTGTTGTTTATCAACTACCAAATCCGTAGTGCCGTTGTAGCTAACAACTTGCGTATTTTCAGCTACACCAACCCCTCTAACAATATCGCCAGGCAAAGGAGTTCCTTGTACGTTATCTATTAATATAGTTGTTGCATTAGTTGTCGACGTAGAGGTAGAGGCATTTGAAGCGGTTGTAACTACACCAAACTTTTTTTGTGTAGATATCTTAGATATCAAAGGGTTTGATTCTATTTCGTAAAAATCAGTTGTAGCTATATATTGTAAATCATCATCAGCGTTAAACAAGTCGTTATTTGTAGCTATCGTAGACACTGTACTAGAAAATCTACCTGGGAAATATTATGAATTAGCAGTTGGTATAGCGTTAGAATTGTTTTCTACTCTACCAAACAACTGAACACTACTTCTAAATTGTTTTTGTTGTGGCCCTACTTCTGATAAATCTCTAGGTACTTTATTTATATTGTCATTTAAAAGAACAGCAAAAGAAGTTTTTCCAAGTTCTAGCGTGTTGTCTCTAGGATAAGCTGCGAGAACACCAGGTAGATATACATTGTAATATTCTTGTTCTGTTTGTTTAACCACAATCTTATAAGAATACCATCCTAAAGGATTGTAAAGAGAGCTAGTGGTATCGCCTTCATAAACCCCAGGTTCATTAGTAGTTGTATTTGCTGTTTGCCCACTCAAAACGCTGTTAAACAAAACTTTCAACGAATCACCTGCCCAGTTATAAGAATCTGTACCACTGGCTCTATAAGGTGAGTATATAGTAGACCCCACGTATTGCAATCCACCTATGTTTATACTAGTTAAAGAGTTAGACAGTATTACGCTAGAAGATCTTCCAAATTTATCTGAAAGAACAACGCCTACTTGATAGTTTCTATTTTGCTTTAAAGAATGATTAGGGTACTCAGTAATACTTGTTGTATTTATTTCGTCACCAACAGGTTTAACTGTTAGCGTATAATTTGATGCTGGTAGTGTTTGTATTTTGTTTGTTTCTAATGCAGACCCACTCCAAGAAACTATTTTTGATCCAGCAGCTATGGAAGCGCCTGTTAGAACTCCTCCAACAATTACAGTTCCGGCAATTATAGTAGCGTTTATAGTAGTAGTTCCATTTCCACCTAAATTAGTAACATTTAAAGTGCTTACATTTAGATTGAAAGGGCTTTTTTCTGATATAAGTAAATTATAATCTAAAGAAACCGGGGGAGTGTGTTTATCTTGGAAATTACTATAAACTACCCTATTGCTTATAACCTCTTGACCAAAAGCTTTTACGGGAACTTTGTCGTATACTCTAATTAACTCGTCCGCTGGAAGCGTTTTAAATGGTTTTTTGGATTGATAATTATAAATGTAACTATTGCTATCGCCAACAGTGTCAGCTTTTACAGTAGTCATGTCTATAGTGTCTATAACCTTAACAGCTAAAGCATCTGATTCTTTGTAAAGTATATCTATAGAAATAATTCTTAATGGGTTTGTGCCGGTAGAAGTAATTTCCCCTTTAGTAAAAGGAAGAGGTATTACTAGTAATGTTTTATTAACTTTGTTTTCCATGAATTCTACTATAGTGCTTCTATAAGCGGCAGATTCATCATCAACGTCTATGTTAAAAGGGTTTGGTGCTGGTTGGTTATACATGAAGTACCCATCTTGCTTTGGTGTAAATGCTGTCTGTGTAAAGGGCGAGAATATAGAATATTCACCATCTTCAAACTGAAACCTATAAGCAAATCTAACAAATTTATCTTCTAAAAAATTAGGATCACCATTATATGTTGGATCAAAATACTTATTATATTTGAATATTAATTCTAAATCAGCCAGTTGACCTGTAAAAGGACCTATTGCTATAGATGTAGTAACTTGGTTAGTTTGTAAAGAAGCCACAGTAGCACCTGTATTTACTAAAACAGGTGGGTTTTGTGATACATCAACGTAAGCTATAGTAGCTCCAATTGGGATATCTCCACTAACTGTACTAGATAGTAGAGGTATTGTCGTGCTGGCTACAGTAAGCTCGCCCGTAATATTACCTGTTCCTCCTCCTGGATAAAACTTGCTAACAACATCGTACAATGTAGTTTCATAGCTGCCAGGTGCTAAATCACTTTCTCTATAAAGTTCTATTGATTGATATGGATTGTACTTAGCTACTGATATTTGATCTTCAATTGAGTAATATGTACTGCTTTCAAGAGCTCTACTTAAGTTTATTTTTCTAGGCTGATTTCTATTATCCGTCCAAAACAGTAAATCTTCTAAAACATTTATACCATATATCTTGTTCAATGTTGAGAAGTTTAAAAAAGCGCCTTGTACTAAAATGCTTGAAGCGTTTGTTAAAGTGTTGTAGGCTATTATAAAATTCTTAGCATCCTTATCATAAGCTGCAGCGGTGTTATTTGTAAGAAAAACATACATAGTATCATTAAGCTCATTAGCTAAGCTGCCTATGCTAGTTAACCCGTTTATTCCAGTAAGAGTAAAAAAGTTAACAACTAAACCGTTTCCTAAAGCATTTTCTAAAGAACCTACACCTGCACCTTCTGATTTACTTACTTGAGTGTTTATAGCATTTCTGTACTCGCCCGAAGGTAACAGTCTAGCGTCCAAGTCTTTATTCATCTTGGACTTTATAAAAGCATTTTTAACCTCTCCCATTTAATTTATGATTTTATCCATTTAGATTTACCTCTCATTACTTGAACTATTTCATCAAGTTTTATATTAGATAATCTTATTTTAGCATTTCTAAGTTTTGAAACTTTTTCCCTGTTTAATCTATTTATTACATATTCAGGTTGACCTGACCTAGAAGCCATAACAGCATAATGCATATAAGCGTACATAGCCTCTTCCGCCATCTTAGGAACCTTAGTATCAAGATCGTAAGCTAAACCATCAGAAAT
>Ga0075444_10000881_pt1 | contig 18177 bp, 15 predicted proteins | sample CoawatmetaG01DNA_FD_76836 | JGI IMG/M metagenome (GOLD analysis project Ga0075444, IMG submission 76836) | Marine microbial communities from the West Antarctic Peninsula - Coastal water metaG017-DNA | ecosystem: Environmental > Aquatic > Marine > Coastal | place: Atlantic Ocean: West Antarctic... | reverse complement strand
CTTCTTGGAGTTATTTCTGTTATTCCATTTCTTACTGTTGCTGCAAATCCCGAAATATTAAATTCAAATGATATTTTTTTTGAAATAATGACTTGGATTGGACTTTCAACTGATGAATTTTTCATACTACTTGGATTGATGTCATTAGTAGTATTAGTTTTTAATCAGATTATACGTTTGGGAAGTACATGGTATATGAGTGTCATTACGCACCAAATATGGCTAGAAACACATGAACGCTTGTTCAGTTTCTACCTTTATCAACCCTATTTGTATCATGTGAATAATTCAAGTAATAAATTACTTGAGAAGCTGCAGGTTAGGGTTAATGCTACAGTGCAGGGTGTCATAACTCCTATTTTTAAAATAATAGGTTCGGTCATTTCAACACTCCTAGTTTTAGTGGGGTTAATATTATTCGATGCGAAAGTAACATTAATATTATTTAGTATTATTTTTATTTTTTATTTTTTAGTTTTTAAAAAAATAAAAAATAGGGTGAATTATTACGGAAAAATTTCACCTGAATTTTCATCAAAATCCTTTAAGTTGATTACTGAAGCTTTTAGTGGAATAAAGGAAGTAAAAGTAAGGGGTAGCGAGCAGTTTTATCTAAAATTATATGATCCACTCGCCAGACGTTATGCGAACGCTCAAATAAAAGCAGGATTATTTGCAATAATTCCAGGAGGTGCAGTGGAGATAATGGCATTTGGTGGAATTTTGGTTATAACTTTGATTATGATTAGTACTAATAATGGATTTATACAGGCAATTCCAATATTGGGAATGTTTGCATTGGCTTTAAAGAGAATCATACCTGCTATGCAAGAAATATACTCTCAATTAGCTTATATTGAATTTCACAAGCCATCATTTGAAGTTATTTATGGTGATCTTAATGATGCTCTTTTTCTGAGTAAGTTAAATAATGATAAAGCGTCTTTTCAGAAATCAAAGAGAATTTATAAAAATGATATTAAGTTGCAAAATGTAAGCTTTACATATCCAAATACCTCTAAACAAATTATTAAGTCAATTTCTATGACAATTCCTTATGGAAGCAAAGTTGGCATAGTTGGAATTAGCGGTTCAGGTAAAACCACATTAATCGATATAATTTTGGGAATAATTAAACCAGATTCTGGGACGATTAAGTTAGGTGGTAATATAGTTGGTAGGGAAAACTCCCTAGTTCAAGAGTGTAATGTCGGATATGTCCCTCAAATGGGCCTAATTCTTGATGATACAATATTAAAAAATATTGCATTCTCAGTGCCTGAAGAAATGATCGATGTGGATCGAGTAAAAGAGGTTGCTAAAATTGCTTGTTTATCTGACTTTATTGATTCCAAGTTACAATTTGGATACGAAACCAAAGTTGGAGACAGGGGGTTGGCTTTAAGTGGAGGTCAAAGACAGAGGCTTTCCATTGCTCGTTCACTTTATTCTAATCCAGATATAATTATTTTTGATGAATCTACTAGTGCGCTAGACAGTATTACAGAAAATCAAATTATGGATAACATTCATACTATGCCTAGTAAGCCAACAATTATTATGATTGCACATAGAATTACTACACTTACAAATTGTAATACTATTTTTCTGATAGAGGGTGGTGAGGTTGCTGATAGTGGTTCTTACGAAAATCTTGCTAAGAATAATACTATTTTTAGAAAAATGGCTAAAATAAATTAATAAATTTAAGGTGCATATATGTTAAACAACAAAATAATCTTTTTGACTGGCGGTACGGGCTCTTTTGGCAATACTTTCGTTCCAATGACGTTAGAGAAATATAACCCTAAACAAATAGTTATTTATTCTAGGGATGAAATGAAGCAATGGGAGATGGCGCAAAGATTTGAAGGTGACAATAGGGTTAAATTTGTTATAGGAGATGTTCGTGATCAAGCGCATTTATCGAGAGCATTAAATGGCGTTGACTATGTAGTGCATGCAGCAGCTACAAAAATTGTTCCTACTGCTGAGTATAATCCATTTGAATGTGTTAAAACTAATATTAATGGTGCAACTAATCTAATTGACTCTTGTATTGATAGGGGCGTAAAAAGTGTAGTTGCACTATCAACTGATAAAGCCAGTAATCCAATAAATCTGTATGGTGCAACAAAGCTTGCATCGGATAAATTATTTGTTGCTGGAAATGCTTATTCAGGTTCCCATAATACGAAGTTTTCTGTAGTGCGATATGGTAATGTTATGGGATCTAGAGGCTCGGTTATTCCCTTTTTTATGAAACTCGTAAAAACTGGAGAGTTGCCAATAACAGACCCAAATATGACTAGATTTATGATTAGCCTTGAAGATGCTGTGAAGATGGTTTGGCATGCTTTTGACGATATGCAAGGTGGTGAAATCTTTGTTAAAAAGATACCATCAATGAAAATTACTGACATTGCCAGTGCAGTGAGTAAAACTGCAAAGCATAAAATTATTGGTATTCGACCTGGCGAGAAGATTCATGAGCAAATGATAGGTCTAGAAGATGCACCACATACATATGAGTATGAAGATCATTATAAGATTTTACCTGCTATTTACAATTGGTCTTCGGATCCAAAGCGTAATAAAAATGGCATTAAAGTAGATGAGAATTTTACTTATTTATCTGATACTAATAAAGAATGGATGAGTGTAAATGAACTTCATCAATGGATTAGTAAAAACAGTATAAGCATTGGAAAAATTTAGCAAATGAAGAAAAAAGTCCTCATTACTGGTGGTTCTGGCTTATTAGCAGTTAATTGGGCCCTATCTGTGCGTAATGTTTATAACGTCACATTATTATTACACCGTAAAAAAATTAATCTATCAGGGGTTGATGTAGTTGTTGATTCTATAAGCTCTTTGGATAGTTGTTTGTCTATATTAGATAAATATCAGCCAGATATCGTTATTCATACAGCTGGGCTTGCAAATGTAGAGGAATGTGAGTTAAAGCCTGATTTAGCAAAAGAGTCAAATGTTGATTTAGCAAAGAATATGTCAATTGCTTGTAGCAATTATTGTATTAAGTTAGTTCATATTTCAACAGACCATATATTTTCCGGAAATCAAAAATTCGCTACAGAGGAAACTAAGCCTGAGCCAGTCAATAATTATGCTGGAACAAAACTTCTTGGTGAACAAGAAGTATTAAAACATTGTAAGGATTCAATTATTGTCCGTACAAATTTTTTTTGCTGGGGCACAACGTACCGAGAATCCTTTAGTGATTTTATTTTAAATAAATTAAGAAATAATGAACAAGTTGATTTATTCTCAGATATTTTTTTCAGCCCAATCTTAGTGGATGAGCTATCCAAAAGAACACATCAGCTGATTGATTTAAATGCTAAAGGTGTATTTAATATAGTAGGCAGTGAACGTATGTCTAAATATGCATTCGGCATCAAGCTTGCTAACTTTTTTAATCTTGATGATAGTTTAATTAACCAAGTAAGTATTGATGATAGGAAAAATCTGGTGAAAAGACCTAAGGACATGAGCTTATCTAACACCAAACTCTGTCAAACTCTTAATTCCAAAATTGATAGCTTTGATGAGCAGTTGCAAATTCTTAAACAGCAAGAGAGTCATAGTGTTACTAATCAAGCAAAGTTAGATATTATTCCCTATGGAAAGCACTATATTGATGAGGATGATATCAACTCTGTAGTTGAAGTGCTTAGGCATGGCATGCTTACTCAAGGCCCTAAGGTGGATGAATTTGAAAACAGGATTGCTAATTATGTTGGAGCGAAATATGCTGTTGCAGTAGCAAATGGAACAGCTGCACTTCATTTGGCTTCTTTAGCATTAGGTGTATCTTCGGGTGACGAAGTTATAACTTCACCTAATACTTTTGTTGCGACATCTAATTCAATTTTGTACGTTGGCGCAAAGCCATTATTTGTTGATATAGATAAGAAAACACTTAATATTGACATTGATAAAATTGAGCAGGTAATTATTGATTCTCAAAATGTAAAAGCGATTTTCCCTGTGCATTTTGCAGGGCTACCCTGTGATATGGTGCAGATTAAGAAATTAGCAGATAAATACAATCTGGCAATTGTTGAGGATGCTTCGCATGCATTAGGCGCAACATATAGCGATGAATCCAAGGTAGGAAATTGTAAATATTCAGATATGACTACTCTATCCTTTCATCCTGTAAAGGGTATTGCAGCAGGTGAAGGGGGCATGGTTACAACTAATGATAAGCTGCTTTACCATAAACTTAGACTACTTAGAAGTCATGGAATTACCAAGGGTAACTTTGAGTTTCCAGGCATTAGTGTGGCAGATAATTTGTTAATCAATAAAGAAGAAGCACTTGAAGATGGTGAGCTAAAGCGTTGGTATTATGAGATGCAGTATCTTGGGTTTAACTACCGTATTACTGATATTCAATGTGCGTTAGCCATATCGCAAATGGACAAGATTGACATATTTCTAGATGCTAGAAAGTCAATGGTTCGTTTTTATGATTTGGCTTTTGCAGAGATCCCAAATATTACACCATTGCAAGATAATGACAGAAAAAACAGTTCTCACCATATCTATGTGGTTAGTATTGATTTTGAAAAAATTGGCATTAGTAGAAATAAATTTATGAAAAAACTAGCAGAACAAGGTGTTGGATCACAAGTGCATTATATTCCAGTAGTTACTCAACCATATTACCAAGATATGGGTTATAAAATTGAACAATACCCATTAACTAACCAGTATTACCAAAACACATTATCTATTCCTTTGTATTATGGGTTAAGGGATTTAGATCAACAGTTGGTTGTTTCTTCGATAAGCAAGTTGTTGCAATGAGTAAACTAGCTCTTGGAACTGTTCAATTTGGCTTGGACTATGGTATTTCTAACTTTACTGGAAAAGTGCCTTTAAAGGAAGCTCATAAAATTATAAATCTCGCTAAAGAGCAATCTGTTGATACAATCGATACTGCTTATAGTTATGGAGATAGTGAGAAAATTCTGGGAGATATCGGGGTTAATGATTTTAATATAGTAACAAAGACAGAGTCATTACAATCAGGTGTTGACAATGTTTTAAGATCAGTTAATCAATCTTTAAAAAAATTAAAGGTTGATAAATTACATGGACTTCTTATTCATAATATTAATGACGTTAAAAGAAAACAGTTTGAATTTTTATATAGTCAGCTAAATGAATTAAAACAATTTGGCATAATTAACAAAATAGGTTTTTCATGCTATGAGCCAGAGCAGGTAGATTTTTTGCTGGATAATTTTGACTTTGATTTAATTCAAATTCCTTTTAATATTATTGATAATCGACTAATAGTTGGTGGACAGCTAAAGAAACTAAAGAATAGAAATGTTGAGGTGCACGCACGTTCAGTTTTTTTACAAGGACTTTTGTTAATGAATAGTCAAAACAGACTTAAAAAATTTGCCAGATGGGATAGTTTATGGAGACTATGGCATGAGTGGCTAGAAGATAATAGAATTAGTGCTTTACAGGCTTCAATAACTTATTCAATGTCTATTTCAGAAATTTCGAAAGTTGTGGTTGGTATAGAATCTAAAAAACAGCTTGATGAGATCCTCAGAGCAAATATGGGTAAATTAAACAACATACCTCAAGAATTATTTACACACGATGTTGACTTATTAAGCCCTGCTAATTGGGATAATTTATGAATATTGTCGCATTAGTCCAAGCTAGAATGGGGTCTACTCGACTTCCTGGAAAAGTTCTCAAATCTATTGTAGGCATGTCAGTAATTGAAATTTTATTAACTCGATTGTCTCAATCAAAAAATATAAATGAAGTTGTAGTTACCACATCAAATAAAAGACAAGATGATGAATTACAATCATTAGTCGAGTCTCTTGGGTATAGATGCACTCGAGGAAGTGAAAAAAATGTATTGAAGCGTTTATATAGTGCAGCCAAATCTATTGATGCAGACATTGTTATTCGTATTACTGGCGATTGTCCTTTGATAGATCCAGGGCTTGTGGATGAATGTATCGATAAATTCATTAGAACTGGTGTTGATTATCTTTCAACAGATCCTATGACTATTCCAGATGGCTTAGATGTTGAAGTAATGAAATTCTCATCTATTGAGAATGCATATAACAATGCAACCTCTGACTTCGAAAAAGAGCATGTTACACCATATATAAGAAATTCTAATTTATTCTCTAAGGAATTAGTAAGTAATGACGAAAATTTATCTCATTGTAGATGGACCCTTGATGAATCTGAAGATCTTGTTGTTTTAACTAATATTTTTGAATCGTTTTATCCAAATTTATTATTTGGTTGGAGAGAAGTTTTAAAATTAAGTATGAGTCGGCCAGATATATTTGAAGCAAATAAAGGTATTAAGAATAATGAAGGTGCAGTTATGGGAAATGGACAAAAATTATATAAGAGGGCTAAGAAAGTAATTCCTGGGGGTAATATGTTGCTTTCAAAGAGACCAGAAATGTTTTTACCTGAAAAATGGCCTTCTTATTTTAGTAAAGCTAAAGGGAGTAAGGTTTGGGACTTGGATGGAAATGAGTATTTGGATATGTCAATTATGAGTATAGGAACAAATACTTTAGGTTATGGCCATCCGGAGGTTGATGAGTCAGTAATAAAAGCCATACAAAATGGAAATATGTCTACACTTAATTGCCCAGAAGAGGTCATTCTTGCTGAGAAATTAGTAGAAATTCATCCTTGGGCTGATATGGTTCGATTTGCTAGATCTGGAGGAGAAATAAATTCAATTGCAATTCGTATTGCTCGAGCAGCTACAGGTAGGGATAAGATAGCTATTTGTGGTTATCATGGGTGGCATGATTGGTATTTATCCACTAATTTAAATAGTGATAAAAATCTTGACGGACATTTATTACCCGGACTTAAGCCAAGTGGTGTTCCAAGAGGGTTAATTGGGACTACGCTTCCATTTAATTATAATGATATTGATCAATTGGAAGAGTTGATTAAAAGCAACAATAATGAAATTGCAGCTATTAAAATGGAAGTATCAAGAAACGAAGGTCCTGAGAATGATTTTTTGCAAAAAGTAAGAGACCTTGCCACAGAAAATCATATTATTTTAATTTTTGATGAATGTACGTCAGGCTTTAGAGAGACTTTTGGCGGTTTACATAAAAAATTTGGTGTCGAACCAGATCTAGCAGTGTTTGCTAAAGCACTTGGAAATGGTTATGCAATTTCTGCATGCATTGGTAGAGAGAAATTCATGCAAGCTGCCCAAAAAACATTTATTAGTTCTACATTTTGGACGGAACGCATTGGGTCTGCAGCCGCTTTAAAGACCCTTGAGGTTATGGAGCGTACAAAGTCATGGGAAAAAATTACACACACAGGTTTGCAAATAAGACAACATTGGAGCAAGCTCGCTAAAGAATATAGCCTTGATTTGAATATTTCTGGACTTCCCGCAGTGCAATCCTATGCATTCAGTAGTAATAACAATTTAAAATATAAAACGCTGATTACTCAAGAGATGCTTAAAAAAGGTTTTTTGTCTACGCCATTGGTTTTTTCAAGCACAGCACATAGTGAAGATGATATTAATCTATATGTTAGCGCTTTAGGAGAATGTTTTTCATTAGTCAAAGAATGTGAGAATGGTTTAGATGTTGATTCAATTCTTGAAGGGCCAGTTTGTCATAGTGGATTTAGGCGTCTAAATTAATTATTAGTCCTTGTTTGGCGCGGTTAATTTTGTATAGCAATATTCATATCGAATTGAGGAAGTTTAGGTGTTACAATTAAGAAAGAAGATTTTGATTTTGACAGAAGGTGGAAAGGAGAGCGGCTTAGGACATATTACTAGGTGTGTTTCAATTTGCAATGAATTCCATTTAAAAGGGATCTCGCCTATTTTTCTAGTCCATGGCGATGATTCGGTAAAAAGTTCACTTAAAGGTTTTGAATACCATCTTGTTAATTGGATAGAGGATTTTTACGAAACTAAAGTTTTAATTCAGAGTAGTTTGATTGTTTTAATAGACTCAATGCAAATTTCTAGAGCCAAAATAATAAACATTTCAGATCTAAATACCCACACAATTCACATCGATGATGAAAAACAATACAACATAATAAATAATGGTTTTATTTTGGACTGGACTATCAATAGAGCTGATGGATTTAGCTTGGGTAACAGAAAAACAGGAGTTACTTATTTAGTTGGCAGTGAGTTTACACCACTTAGGCCTGAATTCTATAACTCTCCTCAATATGTTGTTAAGAAAACCATGAAGAGTATGTTAATTACATTTGGAGGTAGTGATGTGAGAAATATCACCCCTAATGTATTGAAATTATTGATTGATAAGTTTCCAAATATTGAAAAAAAAGTAGTTATTGGTAGTGGATGTAAGAGCATTGAGAGTATTTATAAAATTGCGGATGAAAATACTCGGATAACTTATGATGCTACAGCTTCAGATATGGTGCAGAATATGCATGAAAGTGATCTAGCAATTGCAAGTGGAGGGCAAACTTTGTATGAGTTAGCTATGATTGGTACTCCAACTATATCCATTACCTTGGTTAGGAACGCAATCGATGATAATATTGGATGGAATAAGGTTGGTTTTTTAAAAAATATTGGCTGGTATTCTGACAAAAATCTTATAGAGAATTTGGATAAAGAGATAAACAAATTGCAAGACTATGAACAAAGAAAAAAGATGAGTAAGATTGGACAGTTTTTCATGACAGGTAATGGTGCTAAATTGATAGTAAAGAGAGTTTTAAAAGAGATTGATGGTCCTATTTGAAGCAAGATCCTCCGAGATTTTATATAATGTACTTCAATCCTTGGTCAAGGATGGAATCTTGAATGAGAGTGATATTTTTTTAATACCTCTGAATGTATGCCCGATTGTTCCTGCAATTTTTTTGAAAGCGGGAGTAAGATTTGACTTTATAGACATATCATTAACAACTTTATGTATTGATGAAGATGCCATCCTTACTAGAATAAGAAAAGAAAAAAATATTAAAGGTGTTCTTTTTGTTAAAACCTACGGCACAAATTATGATGCGTCCAATTTATTTAAAGAAATAAGAACAATAAACCATGATATTTTTTTAATAGATGATTCTTGCTTAAAAGAGCCAGATTTAAAATATGATATTGACCAGTCTTTGTCAGATTTAATTATATACAGCACTGGGTATTCTAAGTATGTAGATATCGGCTGGGGAGGTTTTGGTTTCTTAAAAGATAGTTTTAAATATCACAGAAACAAAATACTGTTCAAAAAAGATCACTTGAAACAATTAACCAAAAATATGCAAGCATCTGTAGTTAATGATGCAGATTTTCATTATGTTGATAATGATTGGCTAGGAAGTGACATATATCCTTATGAAGGCTTTAATGAGTATGCTAGACATATTAAAAATGTTTTGCCAAAAATAAAAAAACATAAAGACTCATTAAATAAAATTTATAAAAAAGAATTGCATGATGAAATTCAGATAAAGGAAGAGTTTTCAAATTGGAGGTTTTCAATTATTGTTGATGATAAGGAAAAAATATTAAAAGAAATATTTAGGGCTGGCCTTTTTGCAAGCTCCCATTACAAAGATATTGGATCAATGTATAGCCATGATTTTAAGGGCGCAAAAAGTAATGCGCAAAAATTTCATTCTAGTGTTATAAATCTATTCAATGATTTTAGATTTTCTGATGAGAATGCCCATAAAGTTTCTAAATTAATCAACAATTATATTTGAGCTTTGTGTTAATGACAGATGAAAGAAATTATTAATAATCCGTTTTATAAGTTAATAAATATTGTTGCTATTTTCGAATCGAACAGCAATTATTTTTCGATTAATGCATTTTAAAGTACCTAAATTTTTATAAAGTATGCACATAAAAGATTTACATGGTTTGAAGTATCCTGACGATTATTTTATTAAATTTTTCTTCAAGAATAGACTTCATTTAACTAATGATTTAAGTTTCCTAGAGCTTGGCTGCTCAAATGGTAACAATTTGATGTTATGTTATGAGTATGAACATAATGTAATTGGTGTTGATTTGGATGAATCATTAATTAATTATGCTAAATCTAACTTTAATTTGCTAAACGGCAGTGGTGATTTTGTATTTAAGAATGCGGATATGCAAAATTTCTGTAGTATGAATACGGATCTAAATGTGGATGTGTTAGTTTTAGCCAATAGCATTTACTATATTACTAAAGATGAATTTAATAATCTCTTGATTAATATAAAAAAGAACCGTATTGTTAAATCGGGGGCTTTGATATTCTTGAGATTTAGAGATATTGATGATTATAGATTTGGAAATGGAAATAAGTTTGATGATAATGCATTTACTCTAGATACGTCTGATGAGAAAGGTATCTTTTGTCAGTTTTATAGAGCAAATGAAATGATTAATATTTTGACTAGAGAGTTAGACCTAAGAAGTTTTAGAATTTTTAATATTAAATATCAGAATTTAGTCAATAATCAAAAAGTTGATAACAGTGATGTAGTTTTATGGGGAGTTGTAAACTAAATGATTGGAACCATTCTTCAGCCAACATATTTACCGTGGTTAGGTTATTTTGAAATGATAGATAAGTCAGATATTTTCGTAGTTTATGATCATGTTCAATTTGTTAAAAAATCATGGCATCATCGCAATAAGATTAAAAACAATAATGGAGAATTACTTTTATCACTTCCTACAAAACGTAAACATCTAAAAACTCCTATTTATGATATTTCATTATCATCTGAGTATGAAAGAGTATTAAATAATCACTGGATGTCAATTTCTTACGCATATAAAAATTCTAGATTTTTTGGCGATTATTCTGAATCACTGAGTGAGTTATACACGTCTAAATATTCCTCACTTATGGAATTAACTGTGACATTTATTAAGTATTTTTGTAAGCAGATGGGCATTAAAACTCGTATTGAATTCTCCTCTAAATTAAACCTTGACGATCAGTTAACAAATGGCACTGAAAAAATAGCAGATATATGTAAGCAAGTCAATATTTCCACACTCTATGATGCAAATGGTGCAAAAGATATTATTGAAATTAAAATACTAAAGAATAACAATATTAATGTCATTTTTCAAAATTACCAACATCCTGTTTATACTCAGATGTTTGGGGAATTCATACCCTACATGTCAATTATCGATCTTATAATGAATGAAGGAGATAAGAGTCTTGACATTATCAGGGGTGATTTTTAAAAAGTATACTAAATTATTTAAAGCTAATCTATAAATGAAAATAGAAAATTACAGTGTTGGAATAAATTCGAAGCCTCTTATAATTGCGGAAATGTCTGGAAATCATAACCAGTCATTGGATAGGGCTCTTGAGATTGTTGATGCTGCTGCTAATTCTGGAGCAGATGCAATAAAATTGCAGACATATACTGCCGATACAATTACTCTTGACATTAAGGATAAAGAGTTCTTAATAGATGATGATGAGAGTCTATGGAGTGGAAAGACTTTGCATGAGCTTTACAGCAAGGCGTATACTCCATGGGAATGGCATAAGCCAATCATGGACCGTGCAAAAGATCTTGGTATTTTTTGCTTTAGTTCTCCTTTTGATGAAACCGCAGTAGATTTTTTGGAAAATTTAAATGTGCCCGCTTATAAAATTGCATCATTTGAAAATAATCATATCCCATTAATTAAAAAAGTAGCTTCAACTGGAAAGCCCGTAATTATCTCAACTGGAATGGCTACTGTTTCAGAAATTCATGAGGCAGTTACTTCAGCTCGTGAATCTGGATGTAGAAATTTAGTGTTGTTAAAATGTACTAGCACATATCCAGCTTCACCTTTGAATAGCAATATAATGACTATTCCACATATGAAAGAGTTATTTGGTTGTGAGGTTGGTCTATCAGACCATACTTTGGGTATTGGCGCATCATTAGCCGCAGTAGCACATGGAGCAACAGTAATTGAAAAACATTTCTGTCTTGATAGAAACGATGGAGGTGTAGACAGTTCTTTTTCTCTAGAACCAAATGAATTTAAAAATTTGGTTATTGAAACTAATAGCTGTTGGCAATCTCTTGGAGGCGTTCTTTATGGCGGTGTTTCTGATGAAGATAAATCGAAAACTTTTAGGCGCTCGCTATATGTTGCAGAAGATATGAAAGCAGGAGAAATTTTTACAAAATCAAACCTCAGGGTGGTACGGCCTGGTTTAGGATTACCACCAAAATATTATGATCTTTTTTTAGGTAAGTCAGTAAATAAAGACTTAAAAAAAGGAACACCAGTTAATTGGTCCTATATATAAATATTTTAATTACTAATTAAATAAGAATAAAAGTGAATTATGTAAAAATATCTACTCCGCGTTTTATTCTAAAGGAATTAACAATTGAGGATGCAACTCCTAGGTGTCTAAGTTGGTTTGAGGCTGACTCTGTAAAAAATAATATTCATTCTGCAGGTTCTTTTAATAACTCAATTGATAGCTTGAAAAGCTATGTTGAAAAAAATGTAATTAAAAGAGATGTATTATTTCTTGGTATTTTTCTAAAAAATGAATTACTTCATATTGGAAATATTAAATTTAACTCTATTGATTCTATTAATAATTATGCCATTCTTGGGATTATGGTTGGCGATGAAAATTGGCAAGGAAGAGGTGTGGCACCCGAGGTTATTGAAAATAGTGCAGTATGGCTTAAAAAAAATAGAAACATAAATAAAATAGTCCTTGGAGTTCATAAAAATAATACTAGAGCCATCAATGCATATAAAAAGGTCGGCTTTATATTTGAAGAAACAAAATATGTGGAAATTGTTGATGAAGCTCATCTGCCAATGGTTCTTAATATTTTGTGAATAGATTTAAAATGTACTACAAATGTAAAGCTCTCCTCTTAAGAAGAAATCGTTCAAAGATAAGAATGATTATGAGGGGCTACAATAGACTTAAAAGAGAGGACAGATTACATTTAGTTGATGAAATTAAAGATTCCTTATCAAAAATCAATAGTTATAGAAATTCTAATAGCTTCAATTATAAGTTCATCAACAATATTACATTTCCGCATAACTCCATAAAGCAATTTTATTTTTTTAAGGTTGTTTTTCCAACTAAATTAAACAAAGCTATCCTTAGTGCTTATGGAGCAGGCTTAGGGTTGTCTTTCCCTATCCCTCGTTCGTGGCAAGAAAGTGTGATTAGTAAAGGTATTCGAGTCAACAGGCAAAGATCCTCTATCATGTGGATACTTCTTGTGCTTAAATTTTGGTTTAGAGGTATTTTTGTATTCTTCAGAGAGATTAAGGATAATTTATTTTTAAAGAATATTATTGTTGAAAAAGAAAAACATATAAGATTTTTTGGATTACTTGGTAATAACTTTCCATCAAAAAGTGATAAATCGTATGACACGCTTTCATGGTTTCTTAACTTCAAGCAAGATGATGCAGTTAATACAATTCTACACAATACATCTGAAGTTAAAAATTACAATCATGAGGGGGTAAAAATACTTTTTGCCAAGAACGATATACCAAAAATAAGAAGTAAATATTTATTCATTAAATTTATTATTATTGGTATTCATTGTATAGGATATTCTTTATTTAAGCTCTTGATTGGAAGATGGGAATATTCATTCATGCTGGGTGAGATGATAAAATCTTTAAAAATGCAGTATATTGATAAAATGGATTTATCTTTGGAGTATGTTTTTAACAACTCTGAGTGGATATATAGGCCTTTATGGACTTATGTGGCAGAATCTAGAGGAAGTGAAATGCAGTTCTATTTTTACTCTACAAATATTGAATCTTTTAAGCAAAAATCAAGATCTAAACAAATAATGCCAAGCAATTGGAATCTAACTACATGGCCAAATTATTTAGTTTGGGATAAATATCAAAAGGATTTGATTGATAAAGAGGTAAATTATGGAAATGTTGAGATATCTGGTCCTATATGGTTTTCTGATTGCAATAGAAAAATAGTTGAAAAGGCTGCAGGCGGTATTGCTGTTTTCGACATACAGCCACGTAGGAATTCTATCTTTCAATATTTGTCAGAACCTCATGAGTATTATGTACCCAGAGTAGTATGTAAGTTTATTGATGATGTTCGTGAAGCTTTAGAGTCAACGGGTAGGGGTATTGTGCTTAAACAGAAAAGAAATGTTGATGTTACTACTACTCATAAGCAGTATCTAAAATATATAAAGAGTATCGAAGATGAAATAGTCATTATCGAACCTTGTATTTCTGCAATTCGTATTATAAATAAATGTCAAGCAGTTATTTCATTGCCTTTTACTTCAACAGCGATTTTGGGTACAAAATCTGGAAAGCCATCAATATATTATGATCCTACTAGTACGATTTTTAAAGATGATAAGGCGGCGCATGGAATAAAAGTAATATCAGGAAAAAACGAACTCCAACAATGGGTAAACCAAACAATAAAATAATATGAAGAGATTAATTTTTGACTTAGATGGCACTATCTGCTTTGCAATCAATGGTGATTATATGAACGCGACTCCAAATCATCAAGTTATTGAAGTACTTCGAAGCTATAAAGAGAATGGCTTCGAAATTATTATAAGCACCAGCAGAAACATCAGGACTTATGAAGGCAATGTTGGAAAAATTAATGCAAACACTTTACCAATTATTATCAGATGGTTAGATAAAAATAATGTGCCCTATGATGAAATTTATGTGGGTAAGCCATGGTGTGGGTTTGAAGGATTTTATATTGATGATAAAGCAATCAGGCCATCAGAGTTGGTCAGCATGAGTTATGATGAAATTATGGACATGCTTGATTTAAAAAGATGATAGTAATAACATCGGCAGCTTACGTTGGCATGGAATTTCGTGCCGAGGTTGGAAAAATACCACCTGTGATGTTGCCAGTTGGAAATAAAAGATTGCTAGATCACCAAGTTGCAGTATTGAAAGATAGATTTCCCAATGAAAGAATATACCTTTCACTTCCAGAAGGATACCTTCTATCAAAAAAAGATAAACTAAACATCTCAAAATACAAAATAAAGATAGTATCGGTTCCCGTTGACATCTCTCTTGGAGATTCTGTTTTATACGTTATTAATAGTATTGGTGAATATGACAATGTTATTAGGTTGCTTCATGGAGATACCCTAATTTATGATATGCCATTAGAAGGAAATATAATTTCAGTTTCCAAAACTAGTGATGACTATAATTGGGAAGTGGAAAATAGAAACTTGAGCGAGGAAACAGTATGGAGTGGCTATTTTTCATTTAACTCTCCAAAGTCATTAATCAGGCTTTTGACAACTTCGAAAGGCTCCTTTGTTGATGCGGTCAGAATGTACCATGATTTAAATAAAATGAATGTTACAGAGGTTTCAGAATGGCTAGATTTTGGACATGTTAATAGCTATTTTAAGTCAAGATCTAAAATTTACACTCATCGCTATTTCAATTACATGAAAGTTGAGAATGGCAAGGTTATAAAATCTAGTCATAATGTAGAAAAAATATCTGCAGAAAGACTGTGGTTTGAGTCAATACCTGAAGCTGTTCGATTCTATACTCCACAAATTATTGGACATGGAAATTTAAGCTCTGAAAATATATATTATGAGTTGGAGTATTTAAGTTGCTTGCCACTTAATGAAATTTTTGTTCACGCGGTTAATCCACCATTCTATTGGTTAAAAATATTTAAGCATTTAGAGAAATTTTTGAAAAACAATGTTGATTGTAGCATTCAATTAATAAATAATAAAAATTCAAAGACACTTATTAAAACAGCAAATTTATTAGTTGTTGATAAGACTAAGAAAAGAGTAAATGAATATATTGAGCAGAGCTCAAAAGATTTTAATATTCCGACTAAATTAAATGGGGTTGATTTACCTTCATTAAACGATGTGATAGATGATTGTATTTCAAAGATAGATGATAAATCACATGTATTTGGTGTATTGCATGGTGATTTATGTTTTAGCAATATTCTATATGATACTCGCTCCGATAGAATAAAAGTGATTGACCCTCGCGGTATTGATGCTGAGGGTAATTTTAGTTATCTAGGTGACTTAAGGTATGACTTAGCTAAAATTAATCACTCAGTTATAGGTTTATATGATCATATTGTTTCTGGAGCATATAACTTGACAGAGAGTAATGATTTAAATTTTGAATTTGAAATCTTTATTGATGAACGTATCTCCAAAATTCAGAAAATATATATTGAAAATATGAAATTATCTGATCTGACTCCACTTAATCTAATACCAGAAACAATACTGCTTTTTTTATCGATGCTTCCTTTGCATAAAGATAGCCTAGATAGACAGAATGCTTTTATAGCAAATTCTCTTCGCTTATACCAAGAATACATAGTGAACTAAGACATGGCTTTTATTATTCCAATGTTGGGCAGAAGCAGCCGTTTTTTTGATGAAGCATATGTGCTGCCTAAGTACCAATTAGAAATTAATGGCATATCTGCATTCTCACTCTCTCTATCATCTTTCAAAAGATATTTCAGAACAGATTTATTTATTTTTATAGTCAGAAGTGATTATGGTGCAAGTGAATTTGTTCAAAGTGAGTTAAAAAAATCTCGAATCATCAATTTTATAATAAAAAAAATAGATTATGAGACAAAAGGTCAAGCTGAAACTGTATCCTTGTCTTTAAATTTAATAAAAGAAGATGAGCCAATATATATTTTTAATATAGATACATATCGGGACGATTACACTAAGCCAAATTTTGTGAATAAATGTGATGGATATTTAGAAGTTTTTAATGGAGAGGGGGATGCTTGGTCCTTTGTGTTTCCTGGTGAAAACAATAAGGTATTGAAAACTACTGAAAAAGTAAGAATATCAAACCTTTGCAGCAATGGTCTGTATTTTTTTAAAAATAAAGAAACTTTTACTGATGCAATTAATAACGCTAAAAATAATCATAAAATGGAAAAAGGTGAATACTATGTTGCTCCTTTATACAATGAGTTGATTGATAAAGGAATGGATGTTCGCTATAAATTGACAGATATTGAAAAAATGAAGTTCTTTGGTACCCCAAAGGAATACAAAAAACTAATAAAAAAATAATAAATAAATATGAAAGTACTTATTACTACTATTCCTTTTGGCGATAAAGATCGCCTCCCATTAGAGTTACTGGAAAGCTCTAATATAGAGTACCTAATAAATCCTTTAGGTAAGAAACTCACAGAAGATGAACTGGCTGATTTAATTACTGACTTTGATGTTGTTATTGCTGGAACAGAGCCAATAACGGCTAAAGTAATGGATTGTGCAAAGAATCTTAAGATGATTTCTAGAGTTGGTATTGGCTTGGATAGTGTTGATTTGTTAGCAGCCAAAGAAAGAGATATTAAAGTTTCCTACACTCCTGACGCACCCTCGCCTGCGGTTGCAGAACTGACTATAGGGCTAATTATTTCGTTACTTCGCTCTATTCATGTTTCTAACTCTGAACTTCATAGCGGTAAATGGAAGCGATTCTTTGGAAGGCGACTTTCTGAAGTAACTATAGGTGTTATAGGTGTTGGTAGAATTGGTAGTCGAGTGATTCGCCGAACAAAGCCTTTTGGAACGCCAAGATTACTAGTAAATGATACTAATCCCTCAAAAAGATCTGATTTGTTGGATTTTAAATTAGACTGGGTTTCTAAAGAAAAAATTTATAAAGAGGCTGATATTATCAGTATTCATACTCCATTGACTAGTGTGACAAAAAATATGATTACCAAAGAGATTCTTTTAAGTATGAAAAAAGATGCCATTATCATTAATACTGCAAGAGGAGGGATTATAAATGAAGATGATTTATATGAGGTGATGAAGTCCGGACATTTAAGCGGAGCAGCAATTGATGTTTTCAATGAAGAACCATATACTGGAAGGTTAAGAGAGATTAATCGCTGTTTGTTAACCGCACATATGGGGTCAATGTCGGAGGATTGTCGAACTAAAATGGAGATAGAAGCCACTAAAGAAGCGATAAGATTTTTATCCAGAAAGCCATTAAAAAGCATTGTTCCAAAGGAAGAGTATTTGGTTCAACAGGAAGGCTTGTCATGAAAAAAGAGCTTGTAGTTGGTTTACTAG
>Ga0075444_10000880_pt1 | contig 18193 bp, 15 predicted proteins | sample CoawatmetaG01DNA_FD_76836 | JGI IMG/M metagenome (GOLD analysis project Ga0075444, IMG submission 76836) | Marine microbial communities from the West Antarctic Peninsula - Coastal water metaG017-DNA | ecosystem: Environmental > Aquatic > Marine > Coastal | place: Atlantic Ocean: West Antarctic... | reverse complement strand
TTCCAAAAGATCGCTTTCTTCAATTAGTATATCTTCTCTGGAGGCTATTAAAATTAAAAATATCGTCTAAAAATATCTTTATTTTTCACGAGTGTTGTTGGGTTGTTCTTGATCTTCTGATAACTTTTATAAGACCAAGAGGTCAATATTTGCCTCAAGTAACTATGAATACTAACCCAATTCAGAAAAATAAACATATATTTCAAAATAAATTATTACAATTTTTAACTTTTTTTTGGTTTCATCATTTGTTTAATAATCATAGAGAGGCTCCTTTTTTAACATACTGCTTTTCAATAAAAAAATATCCTAAATCCATAGTTATTAATGATATTTCAAAACGAACAAGTATTAGTAGTAAAAAAAAATCAAAAAAAATACTTTTTATTCTTGGTAAGACTTTTGATCAAGAAGAAGAGGTTTTACTATTGAATGAAATATTTGGCATTTTGACCACTAATGGATACGAATGTGTCCTTAAAGATCATCCTAGCGAATCTGTCAGACTAAATATAACTGATCAGTTTTCTAATTTTTCATTAATTCAATTAAATCCGAAACAACCAATTGAGTTGATGGAGGATGAATTCATAGCTGCAATAGGTGAATCATCAACATCTTTAGTTAATTTTGGAAATAGATCAATATCTTTAACTAATCTCTTGGTAAATATTGATGAAGAGAATCGAACGCTCCTTAAGAAGCATTTGAGAAGTCTTCCTGGAGGTAGTGATATTAACTACATTAATAGTATTGATGAAATTTTAACAATTATAAAAACAAATGAGACAAAACAAAATGAAAAGTGAGTCTTTGATTTTTATAAAAAAACTCTGGGATTTTATTGATTATAGGAGGAAATTTCAGTTTTCTTTATTATTAGTCTTAATTGTTTTTTCTGCTTTATTTGAAATGATTAGCATAGGAGCTGTTTTTCCATTCTTAATGGTTTTGTCTAATCCCGAACTTCTTTTTGAATATGACTTCTTAAGAAAGGCATTTTTATATTTAGGATACACAGAAGCTAGTGAAACTTTATTTATTACAACAATACTATTTATTGGTAGCACAGTATTTGCAGGATTTTTTAGGATTACACTTCTATATTTCACGAATTATCTATCGTATTTAACTTGTGCTGACTTGGGTGTTATTGCTTTTAGTAAAACTCTTCACCAGTCATATGAGGAGCTAACGACTAGAAATAGCAGTGAAATTATTAATAGTATTGTTGTAAAAATTAATGCAGTTTTACAGAGTGTAGTATTACCGGTTCTAAGTCTTATGAGTGCTATTATTACTGGCATTGGTATTCTGGTAGTAGTTTCACTAGTAAGTTATAAAATTTCATTTATTATTTTTGCATTATTAGGACTAACTTACTCAAGCTTTATTTTATTAACTAAAAATAGAATTAAAGCTAATAGTCAAAATATAGCTTTAAAATCAACAAAAGTTTTAAAAACACTACAAGAGGCCTTGGGAAGTATAAGGGAAATTATTTTAAGAAATACGCAGTCACTCTATAGCAGTGTTTATCGAGCTGCTGAGCTTGATTATAGAATTGCGCAGGCTAGTAACTCATTTATTGGTTCAAGCCCTAGATTTTTAATTGAGCCAATTGGCATAGCCATTATTGCAGGTATTGCCTATTCTTATTCTATTCTTAATGATGGTGGAGTAGAGGCAATAGTGCCTATTTTGGGAACTTTAGCGCTAAGTTTTCAAAGATTACTTCCAATCTTACAACAAGCCTATGCAGGAATTATAAGCATTAAGGGTTATCAAGATTCATTTTCCGATGTTTTGTATCTTCTTGAGCAAAAAATTAATGAAGGTCAAGATTTAAGAGATCAGAGTAATAATTTAAAATTTGAAGATAGCATAGAACTTAAGGATATAAGTTTTCAATATAGAGCTAAAAGTGCAATAATATTATCAGATATTAACTTAAAAATAGCTAAAGGCAGTTGTATCGGAATAGTTGGAAAAACTGGTTCTGGAAAAAGTACATTAGTTGATATCATTATGGGACTATTACTTCCAAAAAGTGGATTACTTAAAATTGATAATAGAGTTATTGATTTACAAAATTTAAATGCTTGGAGGTCCTTTGTTTCTCATGTCCCGCAAACAATTTTTCTTACAGACAACTCAATTGCTGAAAACATTGCTTTAAACGTTCCAAAAGATAAAATTAACTTAATGCGCCTAAAGGAGACTCTTATAAAAGCTCAATTAGATGAGCTAGTTGAGAGTTGGCCTGAAAAATATAACACGATGATTGGGGAGCGTGGAATTATGTTATCAGGAGGGCAGCGCCAAAGAATTGGAATTGCAAGGGCGTTATATAAAGAATCTAAAGTAATAATTTTTGATGAGGCAACTAGTGCATTAGATAGTGATACTGAGCGTGCAATTATTGACGAAATTAATAATTTAAAATCTAAGCCTACAGTTATAATTATTGCTCATAATCACTCAACTTTAGAAAATTGTGATCAAATCATTGAAATTAAAAATAGTAAGATAAGCATACATAGTAGTTTTAAAAATTTTAGAAAGTAATATTAAGAGGATCTTAAAAAAATGTTAAAAAACTCATCAATCCTTATAACAGGTGGAACTGGTTCTTTTGGCCATGCTTTTGTGCCCCTGACCTTAAAAAAATATAATCCAAAGAAACTAGTTATTTTTTCAAGGGACGAAATGAAGCATTGGGAAATGCAAAAACTTTTTAAAGGCGATAAAAGAGTTCGATTTTTTATTGGTGATATTAGAGACAAAGATAGGCTATATAGAGCTCTTGATGGTATAGATTATGTTATTCATGCTGCTGCAACTAAAATTGTTCCAACTGCTGAATACAATCCATTTGAGTGTATTAAAACTAATGTTATTGGTGCAATGAATTTAATTGATGCTTGTATAGATAAAAAAGTTAAGAAAGTAGTTGCACTTTCAACTGACAAAGCGAGCTGCCCAGTAAGCCTTTATGGAGCTACTAAACTTACCTCTGATAAACTTTTTGTGGCGGGCAATTCATATTCTGCTGGACATGATACTAGTTTTTCAGTTGTCAGATATGGAAATGTGATGGGCTCAAGAGGGTCTGTTATTCCACATTTTTTATCTTTAGATAAAGATAAGTTGCTTCCTATTACTGATGTTCGAATGACTCGTTTTATGCTTACTTTAGAAGAAGGGGTTGATTTAGTTTGGAGGGCTTTTGATGGAATGAGAGGTGGTGAGATATATGTTAAGAAAATACCATCAATTAAAGTCACTGATATTGCTAAAGCAATCAGGCCAGATAATGACTATGAGGTAGTTGGATTAAGGCCTGGAGAAAAGATACATGAGCAAATGATTGGAATTGAAGATGCACCATTTACGTATGAATATCAAAATTATTTTAAAATCTTACCTGCAATAAATAATTGGCATAGTGATCCCTATAGAATAGATAATGGAGTCTTAGTTGATTCTAATTTCACATACTCATCAGATAATAATACGGATTGGATGAGTGTTAAGATCCTACAAAATTGGATTAATAAAAACAAAAGTAGAATTGGTAAAATATAAAAATGATTCCTTATGGTAAACAAGACATAAATCAAGCTGATATTGATGCAGTAGTAGATGTTCTTGGTTCGGACTTTATTACTCAAGGTCCAAAAGTAGGCTCTTTTGAAAAAATAGTAGCTAAATATTGTGAATCAGATTTTGCTGTTGCTGTAAATAGTGCAACTTCAGCCCTACATATTTCTTGCTTAGCTTTGGGGTTAAAGAAAAATGACTGGCTCTGGACTAGTCCAAATTCTTTTGTTGCTTCGGCTAACTGTGGAATTTATTGTGGTGCAAAGGTTGACTTTGTAGATATTGATCCAATTTCATATAACATGAGCATTGATGCGCTCGAAAAAAAACTTTTTGATGCTCAAAAAAATAATTTACTACCAAAAATTATAATCCCAGTTCATTTTGCTGGGCAGTCTTGTGATATGAAAAGAATCTACGAGTTGAGCAAAATTTATGGTTTCAAGATTGTAGAAGATGCTTCTCATGCAATTGGAGGAAAGTTCTTAGATGGGTCGATTGGTAGTTGTAGGTTTTCTGATATTACTGTTTTTAGTTTTCATCCTGTAAAAATTATTACAACTGCTGAAGGAGGGTTGGCTACAACTAACTCTTCTAAGCTTTTTAAAAAATTAGAAATGCTTAGAAGTCATGGTATTACACGTGATCCACATTATATGAGTTCAGAGCCTTTAGGTTCTTGGTATTATGAACAGATAGATTTAGGTTTTAATTATCGTATGACTGAAATACAAGCGGCATTAGGAATAAGTCAAATGAAAAGGCTTGATGATTTTGTAAGTAGTAGGCATATCTTAAAAGATAGGTACGATAAGTTATTAGATGACCTTCCTTTGGTCATGCCCCATCAAAATGCTAATTGTCATTCATCACTCCACCTGTATCCTATATTAATTGATACAAAAATAGTAAAGAAAAGTCATTCTCAAATATTTGAAGAACTTAGGAATTCAGGTATTGGAGTTAATCTCCATTATATTCCAATTCATCTGCATCCTTATTATCAAAAGTTTGGATTTAAAAAAGGGGATTTTCCAAATTCAGAAGACTACTACTCAAAAGCTATAAGTATCCCATTATTCTCCAGTATGACTATAGAGCAACAAGATACAGTTATTAGTATTTTAAGAAAGATTCTGCAATGAATATATGCATAATCCCAGCAAGAGGTGGGAGTAAGAGAATACCAAAGAAAAATATAAAATTTTTCAATGGTAAGCCAATAATTGCATATTCAATTAAGGCTGCAATTGAAAGTAAATGCTTTGATAGAATAATTGTTTCAACAGATGATAATGAGATAGCTAAAGTCGCTAGAGAATTCGGTGCAGAAGTTCCGTTTGTAAGGCCAAAAGAATTATCAAATGACTTCACTCCTACAACTCCAGTAATAAAACATGCTATTGAATGGGTTGCAGAAAATAAAGCTATGCCCGACTATGTTCTCGCTTTGTATGCCACTGCACCTTTTGTAGATAAAAATACTATCCGTAATAGCCTTCAACAGTTCCAAGAATCAAAATTAGATTATTGTTTTAGCGTTACTAGCTTTCCTTTTCCAATCAAGAGAGCAATAAAAATAACTGCCAAAAATACAGTGGAAATGTTTTATCCAGAACACTTTCTCACTCGATCTCAAGATCTAGAAGACGCTTATCATGATGCTGGACAGTTTTATTGGGGTAAGCCTCATGCTTTTATAGATAATTATCAAATCTTTTCAGAGGTAGCAAGTCCATTTTTGTTGCCTAAGCATAAAGTTCAAGATATTGATACTCCTGAAGATTGGTTAAGAGCTGAGTTAATGCATAAAGTCTTACTTCAGTTAGACGATTAAATCAAATAGATTATATTATTTAAAGGTTAGTGTTTATGAATAATTGGATGGTTATTAGCAAATGTTAAGAGCTGTATTAATTGGGCTGGGAAATATTGCTTGGAAATTTTCCCATGATAATAATACTGGCTCAAGTTTATGTCATAAAGATGCATTCTTAAAAAATAAAAAAGTATCTTTACTAGCTGGATACGCACCAAATGATGCTCATGTAAAGAATTTTTCAATGAATACAGGAGTTATTGGTTTTACAAATATAAATCAAATGCTTGAGGAAATAAAGCCTGATATTGTTTCAATATGTTCCCCTCAAGAGTTTCATGCTGAACATGTAACGTTATGTCTAGAAAATAAAGTGCCGATGATTTGGTTAGAAAAACCAGCAGCAGGCTCAGCTGATGAAATCAAAAAACTTGAAAATATTAGAAGTACAATGAAGACACCTTCCACAATATTAGTTAATTTTCAACGTCGTTATTCAGAAAATTATCAAAAATTGAAGGCATTAATTGAGAAAGAGATATATGGAGCTCCTCTTTTGATTGAAATTAATTACTCTCAAGGTCTTCAACTAAATGGATCTCATATGCTAGATATTCTTATTTATCTTTTTCCTAATTTTGACTATGAATTACTATGGGCAGATAATAAAAATAAGCCAAATAATCCAAGTTTTATCTATAGACTTTCTAATAATTTAATAGTCAATGTAAGTGGGATAGAATCTGATTTTCATAATATTGATATTAGAGTAGTCTTTGAAAAGGCTAGAATTTCTATAGAGCATTGTGATATGTCTATAAGGCTTGAAAAAGTATCTAATAATAAATTCTTTCCAGGCTTTCGCCTTCTTAAAGATTCTAATGCTGATGAGATAGGAGTCCCTGGTTTTAATTATTCTTTTGATATGGCTTTAGAAGATTTAATCGAGTCAAATAATAAAAAATATCAACCACAAAGCAATCTTTTAACTGCCTTTAAGGGCCAAGAATTAGTTGAAAAAGTTTTGAATAGATTAACTAAGTGAATATTCTAGTTACAGCTGTTGAGGTGGGTAGTGTTAGAGCAATCCTACCAGTATGTTTAGAGTTAATTAGGGGTGGTGATAATCTTATAATTGAAAAAAAAGGTCATTTTTTAATTGAGTCTGTTGAAGAATTAGCATTATCATTAGTCGATCTCCCTGAAAATGATATAGACTTAAAGAAATTTATTTCAGATAATAAGATAAATATAGTTTTGTTTTCTGTCAATGTGCATGATTCCAGACCATTACAAATTGCACGAGTTGCTGATATATTAAATATCAAAACAATTCATATTTTAGATTACTGGAATGGATATCGTGCAAGAATGGAGCTTGATGGCTTAACTATGTTTGTACCTTCAGCCTATTTAGTTCCAGATAATTTTGCTCTTCAGAAAGCAATTGAAGAGGGCATCCCTAGTCAAATTATTAAAGTTGCAGGCCAGCCTGCTCTTGCTGATGTAGATGTTAGTTATATTGAAGCAAGTAAGGGCATAGACCCTTTTTTGGATCGCAGGAAAAATAAAAATGTTATATTGTTTGTTTTAGAGCCTGTTGCAAATGATCAAGGAAGCTCTTATGAAGAAAATGCTAACTATCGTGGATATACTGAAAAAGATGTCTTAATAATGCTGATTAAAGCACTTCGTATTTCTGAGGAACAGTTTTCAGTTATTTTAGTTCCCCACCCTCGACAAAATATTGATGAGATTAAAGATTTCTGGCAAGCTTCAGGTGGTAAGCCTTTTGGTGAGGTATATACTGAACGAAAGGGACAACTTCTTCTGCCTTTTGTAAGTGGTGTAATTGGAATGGCTTCAACTCTTTTATTTGAAGCTTGGTTAGTTGGTAAAAGTGTTTTAAGTATTCAGCCAGGTGCTTCAAATAATCCCTTGGAGATGTTACTAAATCAAGATGGCTTTAGCTTAATTGATAAACATGTAAATTCTGAGGAAATTATTGTAAAATGGCTTTCAAATTATTCTGATATATCAGAACAAAAGATGAATGCTGAGATTGAAACTTATAATGGCTCAACTCAAAAAATAATCAGTGTCATAAAAAATCTTCAGTGATTTGCTAAACGAATAATACACAAATAATAATAAAAAATGCTTGCAATTAATGGTGGAAATCCACTAAGAAAAAAACTCTTTCCTGCATATGTAACAGTTGGAGAGGAGGAAAAAAAAGCCGTTTGTGACGTTATTGATTCTGGATGTTTATCTCAATATCTTGGAGCTTGGCACAAGCAGTTTGATGGTGGGACACAGGTTCGTTTGTTCGAACAAGAGTGGGCTAAATATTTTGATGTTAAGCACGCCATTGTAGTTAATTCTAATACCTCTGGACTTTTCTGTGCAATGGGTGCAAGTGGTATTGAGCCAGGAGAAGAGGTAATTGTTTCACCCTACAGCATGTGCGCTTCTGCAACAGCACCTCTAGTCTATAATGCAATCCCAGTTTTTGCAGATATTGAACCAGAGTATTATTGCCTTGATCCTATTGATATTGAGAAAAAAATAACCAAAAAAACTCGCGCAATTATTGTAGTTGACCTCTTTGGACAACCCTACAATGCAGATGCTATTAATGCTATTGCACGAAAATATAATCTTATTGTAATTGAGGATTGTGCCCAGGCTCCTGGAGCAAGTTTAAATGGAAAAAATGCTGGAATTTTAGGAGATATTGGGGTATTTTCATTAAATTACCATAAGCATATACATTCAGGAGAGGGAGGGGTAATTGTAACTAATGATGACATTCTTGCAAAAAAATGTAGGCTGATTAGAAACCATGCTGAAGCAGTGGTTGAGGGCATGGAATTTACTGATCTCACAAATATGATAGGATTTAATTATCGTATGACTGAAATAGAAGCGGCAATTGGAAGAATTCAATTAAAAAAATTATCACAACTTAATAAAAAACGTTTTGAAAATGTTAAATATTTTGAAGAAAGATTTTCGAACTTTGATTTTATTTCTATGCCGAAGGTAAGACAGGGTGCAAGTCATGCCTATTATTCCCATGCATGTAAGTTTCATGAGGATATTGCAAAAGTTGATAGAAATACCTTTATTAATGCTGTTCGTGCAGAATTACCAAGCTTTGAATTAAGAGAGCAAGAGGGCGTTAAACTTGGAAGTGGTTATGTTAGGCCCTTGTATCTTCAACCAATTTTTCAACAAAAAATAGCATATGGATCTAATGGTTATCCATTTTCTCTCAGTGAAGTCAGCTATGATAAGGGCATCTGCCCAGTTACAGAAAAAATGCACTATTCTGAATTATTTACACATGAATTCATTGTCCCAAGTATGGAGTTAAGTGATATTGATGATGTTGCTTTAGCTTTTGAAAAAGTATGGAAATACAGAAAAAACTTAAATAAATAATGAAAACCTCTTTAAAAACTGCGTTGTTCATTATGGAGGATAATTTTGTTGGTCCAGAATACCTTTATTATCTCAATAAAAATAACTATACTCCAGATTTTATTATTTCAGTTGGAAGATTTAAAGAGTCTCAAGATCAAATAGAGCTTAAAAGAACTGATGGTCAATGGATAAAAAAAATAATTCCAACTAATCAAAAAATTTATAAATTTAAATCTCATAAAGATAATGAGTTATGGAAATTTATATCTGATAATGCCATAGATATAATCATTCAAGGAGGAGCTGGTTTTATTTTTTCCCAGGATATGATCAATACTGCAAAACTTTGTGTTTTGAATATTCATCCAGGTAAATTACCAGAATATCGTGGTAATTCTGCCCCTGAATGGGCAATATATAATGGTGATTTGGTGCACATTACTGGTCATGTGATTGATCAAGGTGTTGATACAGGACCAATCATTACTCAAAAGGTTTTAAATTATAAACAATATATTAATTATTATGAGTTTAGAGCAAATGTATACCATGCTTGTGCAGATGTCCTTATAAAGTCTTTAAAGATATTAAATAAAAATGGAATTGAGAATTCAACAAATGTGCAAAGTGAAGAAAATGCTCAATATAGAGATCGAATATCTGATGAAAAGTTATCAGTGGTTAAAGAAAAATTTTTAGAACTAAGGAATTTGCATTTATCGACAAGGATACTTCGAGAGAAAGATATTAGAAAGGAGTACGTAGAATGGTTTGCAGATGAAGATGTTATAAGGTTCTCAGATAACCAATATAGAAAATTTACTTTGCATAATGTTAAAGATTATGTAAAGAATTGTCTATCTGATTCAAATATCGATTTGCTTGGAATTTTTGATAACAAAAAACATATTGGAAATATATTAATTAGAGGTTTGGACTCTGTCCATAAACGAGCAGAAATTAGTTATGTTGTTGGAAATAAGAGTTATTGGGGAAGGGGGGTAGGCAGCTTTGCAGTAAATGAGATTATATATAAAGCAAAAAATGATTATAAATTGAATAAGTTATTTGCTGGTATAGCTGAGGGAAATATTGGAAGCATAAAAGTTTTAGAAAAAAATGGATTTTCTTTAGAAGGTACTAGAATTAATCATCTTTATTATGGTGGAAAGTACTATAACAAAATTAATTATGGTTTGCTACTATCAAAATGAGTAATATGATACTTTGTAAAAATTGTGTAAACCCTTCGACACGACCTAATGGTTTTTTTAACCAAGATGGAATCTGCAGTGTCTGTGAATTAAAGCAATTAGATTCAAAAGGGATGATAGATTGGGTTAAAAGAGCAAAAGAGCTGACCAAAATCACTAATTGGGGTCGAGATAATTCTAAAAATTCTTATGATTGTATTGTGACAGTTAGTGGGGGGAAAGATTCAATGAGACAGGCTTTTTTTGTAAGAGATGATCTTGGATTAAATCCTCTTTTAGTAAGTGCTACTTATCCACCAGAACAAATGAGTGAGAGAGGCGCGAAAAATTTATCCAACCTTGTTGAACATGGTTTTGACTGTATTTCAATAGGTTTAAATCCAAAAATTTCAAAGCAGCTAACAAAATATTGCTTATATGAATATAATAATTTATTCAATGCAACTGAGCAAGCCCTTTATGCAATTCCAATTTATGTAGCTATTTCGCAGAAGATACCTCTAGTTTTTCTTGGGGAAAATCCTGCCCATACTATTGGAGAGAAGCAAGGAACATTGGATAGTGATGCTTCACAAATGAGAAATGCTAATACTTTAATGGGTGGAAGTGCAGAAAAATTCCTAAAAACTGGAGTAAGTAAACAAGATCTCCATTTTTATAATTACCCATCAGAAGAAGATGTTGATGCAGCAAAGCTAAAGTTAGTCTACTTAGGTTATTTCATTGAAGACTGGAGTGGTCGGAATAATGCTAAATTTGCAGCAGAAAAAGGTATTGAAAATAGAGAAGACCCACCTGAGGATATTGGAGATCTTTGGGGGATTGGTGCACTTGATGAGGATTTTAGGATAGTTAATCAGCATCTAAAGTATCTTAAATTTGGGTTTGGCCATGTTACAGATCAAGTTATGGAGAGCATTCATAGCGGATTAATGACCAGAGAAGAGGGTTTGAAGCTAGTAAGGGATTTTGATGGTAAGTGTCATCCAAAATATGTCGAAAAATTATGCACTTATCTCAAAATTTCAAAAGAGGAATTTTGGATTATTGCTGAAAAAACTCGTAATAAAGATATTTGGAAAAAAAATCAACAAAATGAATGGGTCTTAGACTTTAAATAAATTTTCCTTTTTAATATAATAATAGAAAAATGGCTTCAAAAAAAATATTAATAATTGACTATGGAATGGGAAACCTTGGCTCGGTTCAAATGGCTTTTAAAAAGCTGGGTGTAAATATTTCTATTAGTGATAACTTAAGTGAACTGAATAATTCTTATGCATATATTCTTCCTGGTGTAGGTGCATTTCCTCAGGCTATAGCTAATCTCAGAAATAGTGGTATATTTGACGTACTTAACGAACAAGTTATTAGTAACAACAAGCCTATATTAGGTATTTGTCTTGGCATGCAATTAATGGCTAATTACTCGTTAGAACAAGGTAAAAATATTGGTTTTGGGTGGATTGATGGTAAAGTAACTCCTATCAAAACTTCTAATAAACTTCATGTACCCCATGTTGGTTGGAATAATCTTCAGATCACAACTAAGGATTTAATTTTTAACAATATTGATAATGAAGCACATTTTTTTTATGATCAGTCATTTAGATTTGAAGCTAGTGATGAAAAATGCGTAATTGGTGTTTGTGAATATGGAGAGAAAATTGTATCAGTTATAAGAAAAAAAAATATCTTGGGTACCCAATTTCATCCTGAAAAAAGTCAGAGAAATGGTCTAAAAATGTTAAGAAACTTCTTAATTTCTGTAGATCAGAATTATGATATTAGAGAAAATTAGGGGCTGAATATGTTGAAGACGAGAATTATTGGGGTGCTTATAGTTAAAAATAATTGGGTTGTTCAAAGCATAAACTTTGCAAAATTTTTACCTATTGGCCGACTAGACGTAGCAGTTGAATACCTTAATCAATGGGGAATTGATGAGATTGTTATTCTTGATATTGACGCTTCAAGAGAAGGACGATCTCCAAATTTTGAAATGATTAAATCTGCATCTGCTTTCTCTCAAACTCCATTGAGTGTTGGAGGTGGCATTAGCTCCTTATCAGATATGGAGTCTATGCTACGAGCGGGAGCAGATAAGTTGATAATTAATAGTCGATTGTTAACACATAGTTTTTTAATTGAGCAGGGAGCAAAACAATTTGGTAATCAATGCATGATTGCTTCAATTGATGCTATTAAAAAAGAAAATAAATATATGGCATATAATAATCAAAAAATGGATTTAGATTTCTCAGCTAAAGAGCTAGCTATAAAAGCTGAGAGTCTTGGTGCTGGTGAAATTTTTTTAAATTCAATTGACCGAGATGGAATGAAAGTAGGTCTTGATTTAAAACTTGGTGATGAGGTTCGTAGAGATTTATCAATTCCCTTAATTCTTTGTGGGGGTGTAGGTAAACCTAGTCATCTATATGAGGGAATAAATGCAGGTTTAGATGCTGTAGCAGCTGGAAATTTCTTTCATTTTACTGAAATGAGCGTAATAGCTGCAAAACAGTATATCAGTCAAAATGGCTGTAGTATTCGTTTTGATAGTTATGCTAGATATTCTAACGCTAATTTTGATGAAATTTCAGAAAGGCCAAGCAGACATAATGAAGATGTTCTAGAAAAACTTCGTTTTGAGTATATTCCTGAGGAAATAATATGAAATATTGTTTACGATGTTTATACCCTGAAAATCATCCACTTGGTTTAGTTTTTGATGATCAAGGCGTTTGTAGTGGGTGTCGAATTCATGAGGAGAAGGACAATTTAAATTGGGATAATCGACTCGAAAAGTTGAAATTAATATGTGATCAGTATAGAAATAAAGACAGATCTTCACCAGATTGCATCATTCCAGTTTCTGGTGGAAGGGATTCTTATTTTATTGTTGATTTCGTAATCAATGTATTAAAAATGAGGCCATTACTTGTTAATTATAATAGCCATTACAATACAAATTTGGGTATAAGAAATTTAAACTATTTAAAAACATTGCTAGGTGCAGATCTCATGCAATGCACTGTGAGCCCGGATAAAGTTAAAAAAATTACCAGGGAGACTCTTAGACTTAAAGGAAGTATGTATTGGCATGTCATAGCAGGACAAACAGTTTTTCCAGTAAAAACAGCAGTCCAATTTAAAGTACCATTAATTATTTGGGGCGCTCATCAAGGAATCGATCAAGTTGGTATGTTTTCTCACGAAGATGAAGTTGAAATGACTAGAAAATATCGAAAAGAGCATGATTTGATGCATCTTGAGGCTGAGGATTTAATACATTTAAGTAGTGAATTATCAGAAGAAGAGCTTGAGCAATACACTTATCCAAGTGACAAGGAATTAGAAACTGTTGGAGTTAGAGGAATTTATCTAAATAACTATATAAGATGGGACTCAAAAAAACAACATGAAAAAATGATTAAAAAATATAACTATGAGTCTATGGTTCAGCAAAAAACTTTTGATACTTATAATGATGTTGATTCATTTCATTATTCAGGAATTCATGATGAAATTAAAATGCTCAAATTTGGCTATGGTAAAGTTTCAGATCATATTGCTAGGGAAATACGATTAAAAAGGATGACTTATGAAGAGGGTAAAGATTTAGTTGAAAAATATAATAAGATTGAAGTAAATGACCTTAATTTATTCTTAAACTGGATTGATATGGACCAACATGATTATTATTCATTAATCAAAAGACATCACTATGAGTGTAATTCTAATGAACCAGCTTTTGATAATCATTCAAGTGCCCAAAATTTTGAGAGTAGTCTTGAAGCTATAGATAAAGTTAGGCTTAAAAAAGAAGAAAATTGTGAATTTAAGATTTCATCTAGAGTTTCTAAAGTTATTGAATCTCAATATGTTTTGATTGGTAGGGGTTGGGTTGACTAATTAACAATTAATTAGATAATAATTTTACAAAAACTATGGGTATTAATACATCAAATAATTTATTAAGAATAGCAATTGTTTTGCCCCATAAAGAAATTCAAAAAAAATATTGGGATAATCCAAAGATAGTATTTTTGGATAATGATGGCTGGTGGATAATTAACGAAAAAAATCAACGAGTTTTTCATGAAATTGGAGATATAAACAAAACAAAAAACAATAATTTTAAATACTCAGTAACTAAAGATATAGCTAATATAAGAAAATGGGGTCCAGTTATTTCTAGGTGGAATGATGATGGTGATCAATTTGAGTTAAAGTTAAGAAATATACTGCATCAATCATTCTTAATTGCTTGTGATCTTAGTGCCTTAAATGTGAAAAGTGCTATATTTGGAACTGGTATTAGTCATCATGTTTATCCCTTTATTTGTGAAAATGCTTGTGTAACTGCGAATATTGAACAAATATTTCTTTATTGTGACGGGTTTGCTTCAAGATTAATACCTGTTATTCAAACAAAAAGTATTTCAGATAGAAGGGTGCTTAAATTGAATATTTCAAATTTTAATTATTCCAAATCTATTCATCAAATGTTAGATCTCAAAAAAATTGATAAAAGACAAGTTTTTAATGAATCAGATAAATGGCAGGAGTCATATTGCTATAGCATTATTTATTTATTCTTTGTCACTTTTCTTGGGCAATTTGTAAATAGGCTGCGAAAAATAATTATGAATAAAGGTAAATTATTTGAACCTTATTATAGTTATAGATTGCATACGTTTTATCGACAAATTAAACAGCAAAAGAAAGCTATTTGGTTCTATAAAAACAATCTATGTGATGTGGCTAAAATTAATGATAATGCTAAATTGCTCATAGTAGCCCACTACCAACCAGAAGCCACTTCTTTTCCAGAAGGAGGTGAGTTTGGTAATCATTTAGATATTGTTTTAGAGCTTCGATCAAAAGGTTATAAGCAGGAAATATACTATAAAGAACACCCAGGCTCACTTCAATATATTGGTAAAGGAGTTGGGCCTACCAGAGTTGGCATGGCAAGATCTGAAAATTACTATAAGCAACTTTTGAGTTTGGGTTGCAAATTTCTACCCATCGATTACTATATTCCAATTAAAAAATCCAATTTCCTTCCCATAACAATTGTTGGTACAATTGCTATTGAAAGATCCTTGTCTGGCTTAAGTACAATTTATGTTGGAGAGCCATGGTGGAAGGGCCTTCCAGGAACAATAAGCATTAATGACATTAAGTCTTTAGTTAACATAAATTTAATGTTAACTGATGCAAATAGTGATAATGCAGAAAAGTCTTTTAATTTCTTCACAGAAATGCTAAATAATAATACTTTAACAAATACCTTGGGTATAGGTTCTGGAGTTATATTAAATGATCAAAATCAAATAGACAATTTTGAAAGTGAGTACGATAAATTAATTTCATATTTAATGAAAGCTACTTAAAATATAAAGACGCATTTGGAGTTTGCTTAATGATAAAAATTATTAAAAATTTAATTAAGAGTTTATTGAGATTTTCAAGTTGGCAAATTTATGTATTTAAAAATCATAATTTAAACCCACCAATTCATATAAACACAAAAAATGATGGCCCTAAAATTCATATTGGACCTGGAAATATTGATATAAAAGGTTGGATAAATATTGATGGAAGGGATTTTGATCACGTTCACTTAGTATCTGACAATCTTAGTTTAAAGGAATTTTCAGATGGGGAAGTGGCAGAAATATATATGTGTCATTTCTTAGAACATCTTTCATTTGCAGAGGTGCAAGAAGTATTTAAAAATTTAAATAGAAAACTTAAAGTCAATGGCATTTTAAGAATCTCTGTTCCTGACTTTGCTGTTATTTCAAAAATTTATAATAAATTTGGAGATATCGAGCTTATTAAATACCCACTGATGGGTGGACAAGATTATTCATATAATTATCATAAGTCTATTTTTGATTTAGGCAGTTTAAAAGCTTTACTTCAAAATTCAGGATATGGAGAAGTACTAGAATGGGAGTCTGAGAAAGATTTTGGGATGAATATTGGAGATTGGGCAAGTGGTAAAATAAAAACTCCTAATGGAAAACAATTAATAAGCTTAAATTTAAAGGCCTTTAAAGTCTAAAAATGCTTCTATTTTTTTCAAAATGGAGTTTTTTGGGAACTTTTGCATTCATCCTCCTCTTGCCCAAATTTCTTCTTTCTAATTATGGCCTTAGGCCAGAAGACTTGCTATCATTTATTATTCTCTTGCTTGTACCTTTTTTGGTTGTGAAACTAAGTAGGTTAATTCATCCTGGGCTTATGGTTTCAATAATTCTTTATTTTATATATATTACTGTAATTTCCTGCTTAAAGTACCCAGAATATATAGACAAAATTTTTATTTTAATCTTTAAAGAATTATCTTATTTTGGATACTTTCTTGTAACATTTTTTATTGTCATAAGATATCCACTTAAAGATATATCGAAAATATTTTTAATAATTTTTATTTTTAGCTTGCCTGCACTTTTCTATATGTTTTATCAATTCAATTTTGGTATTCAAGGGATGTATGGAGTTTCTTTTTATGGGCATTCCAAGTCTCCAGCCTCTTCTGGATTACTATCATTGATGTTATGTTATCTTTCATATATATATTTTGTATTTTTTAAAAATAAATTAGTATTGTTCTATTGTATTATTTGGGCTGTTATAGTTCTGTTTGGCGGATCGAAGTTAGCAGCAGTTGGATTACTTTCTTTTGCCAGTTTGAGTGTATTATCTGAGTTTAATAAAGAAAAAATGTTATATGGTATCTTTTTTCTGGTTTTATTGTTTTCAGGATTATTAGTCTCAATTAAAAGTGGAATAGGAGCACTTCATAGGCTTGAAACTATTTTTTCTCCAATACAGACTATCCTTGATAGAGGCATATGGTTTAAATTTCAATGGATAGATGGATTTCATGGGTATATATTTGGAGGTGGCGTGGCCAAAGGCCATACTCCTTTTGATAATTATATTTCTGAAAGAGCATCTTTAGACTATCTCCGTTACATTGATGCTTCTGAAATTGGATTCAGTTTAAGTATGGCCATGGATAATCAATTCTTATATTTTCTTATTGTTCTTGGTTTGTTTGGCTCTATCATTTTCTTTTTCATATTATTTTTTCTAGTTTTATCTCATCCTAAAAAATCCTACCAAAGAAGAATCCAAATGGTTTTAATTTTTTCATATTTAGCAATGGGTATGGGGGCTGAAGTTTTTCAACTAAGCATCTCAGGCATTACATTTTGGGTTATTTCTGGATTTCTGGCTGGGTATTCTAAGAAGACAGAAGCGCCTAATAAATATGACCTTTCTCTTCATGTCTAAAAAATAATTTATATATTCTAATGCATATTTTTAAAAAAAACTACTACTTAGGCTTATCCTTAATTGTTAACTCTTTGATCCTTATTTTTTTTGTTGTATTCGTTCTTCAATATCTTCCTGGCCATGAGAATATCGACTATATAAAGCATTATAATCCGATAGCGTTAAATATTTTGAATGGACTGAGTTATGATTACTATAATTTGAGTGCGTGTGATGGTTGTGTTAGCATGGAAAATATTAGTGCTAAAAGGCCACCAATATTTCCTATATTTATTGCTCTAACTTATTATATTTCAGATCTAATAAATCTTAATCAATTAGATGTTTTAATCTATAGCCAGTATTTAATGCATTTAGTGTCATCAACTTTTATATTCTTGATATACAGGCGATGGTTTAAAAGTAACTTAATTCCATTTTTGGCATCTTTAATTTACTCATCTTATCCTCTTGGGCTTTATCTTTTAAAACAGCCAAATAGTGAAGTAATATTTAATTTTTTATTAGTTTCATTTATTTTAGTATTTACATTAATAATAAAAGATAAAAAATATTTACGTGGTTATTGTTTATTATTTTCAGGACTATTACTAGGTTTGTTGGTTCTAACAAGGTTCCTATCAATTGCTTTACCAATATTTATTTGTATTTATTTATTGATTTTTTTTAGAGAAAATATACTCATAAATATCTCCAAAGTATTATTAGGTTTTTTACTAGTATTTGCCCCATGGCAGTTATATAGCAATAGTCTGATTATTACTAATTCTGAGTTAGATTTATTGGAAAAACCTCGTGAATTTTCAAC
>Ga0075444_10000876_pt1 | contig 18257 bp, 12 predicted proteins | sample CoawatmetaG01DNA_FD_76836 | JGI IMG/M metagenome (GOLD analysis project Ga0075444, IMG submission 76836) | Marine microbial communities from the West Antarctic Peninsula - Coastal water metaG017-DNA | ecosystem: Environmental > Aquatic > Marine > Coastal | place: Atlantic Ocean: West Antarctic... | reverse complement strand
TCAACACCAACTATATCGCCTGTAAATAATATAGCCAGGCAAAATCGATACGCGGTGGCTAAGTTGTTTGCAGAATATCGGCATCGGTCTTTACCCGAACTGCCAATTGTGGATCTCCGGATTTTTGGATACTTTAGTTCGTCTCAAGACCAACATGCAGGCTTCTTCTTATCTGATGCCCTGAGAGCGCTACAAGCGAAACAGGTATTGTATACGAACTCTGCTGACATAGTTCGTGATTTCATAGGTGTCGACGACTTTTACTCACTTGTAATGGCATTAATAGGTGCTCCTCCTCGCAACGACGCCATAGACGTTTATACTCGCGCGCCAGTAGCAAAGCTTGAGTTGCTCGACGCTTTGAAAGAAGAACATGGCCTGCAGTATGAGATACAAGATTTTTCGCCAGAGGCAGTGTACGCGACGGGCTTTAAACTCAATTATTATTCAAACAATTTTAAAGCTGCAAGCTTTGGCTACGAACCACAATTTAATTCGATGGACACAGTTTTAAAGGCTATGGCGTCGTTGAATGTCTAGATACAAGATCAACATGCATGTTGTCGTCAGTCGGAGCAATGTTTCGTGCGCCTTAAATGGATGGGACCGAGCATGAGAAAACTGATTAGTATTGTTACGCCCTGCTATAACGAGATGGATAATGTTGAGGAGCTATCGCAGCGAATTGCAGCGGTGATGGCTGACCAGCCTTACGACTACGAACATATTTTTATCGATAATGCGTCAACGGACGGTACGCAGCCGCTTCTACGCGATCTTGCGTCAAAAGATAAACGCATTAAGTTGATATTTAACGCGCGCAACTTCGGTCACATAAAATCGCCTTACCACGCCATTCTTCAGTGTGAAGGCGATGCCTGTATTTTAATTGCTTCCGATCTGCAAGATCCGCCGGAGATAATTTCAGAGTTCATTACTAAATGGGAAGAAGGGTTCAAAACTGTTTTGGCGGTGAAGCCAGTTAGTGATGAGCATTCAGTTATGTTTTTCCTTCGAAAAACCTACTACCAGTTTATAACTCGGATCTCCGAAGTACCACTTGTGCAAAATGCCACCGGTGCGGGGCTTTTTGATAAAGCTGTTATCAAAGTTTTGCGACAAATACAAAGTGCCTATCCATACTTCCGAGGCCTGGTATGCGAGATTGGTTTCCCGATAGCCACTGTACCTTTCAGGCAACCGCGTCGCCTACGGGGAGTAACTAAAAACAACTTTTATACCTTGTACGACATTGCGATGTTGGGTATCACCAATCACTCAAAAGTTCCTTTGAGATTCATGACTATTGGTGGCTTTGCCTTATCCTTCTTCAGTCTATTTGTGGCATTTTGTTTTTTAGTTGCTAAGCTTTTGCTCTGGAACACATTTGTTCTTGGAACTGCACCACTATTAGTGGGCTTGTTTTTCTTTGGTGCAGTGCAAATTTTCTCTCTGGGCTTGCTAGGCGAATACATTGGTTCTATCCATACGCAAGTTCGAAACATGCCGTTAGTTATAGAAATTGAGCGTGTCAATTTTGAGAGTTGAATATGAAGTTAGCTTTGTCAGTGTAGGCTCTTAGCTCAAGTCTTCGGGCAAGATGAGATGTAAATTTATGGTGATTGATGAGGCAGAAAAGAATAGCGAATCCCTCCGCTACGATCAGAAAATTGAGTCCTTCGATCAATCAACGCATTATGGGCGACTTTTGCAGCTTGTTGGAAGAGGCAAACGCGTTCTAGAGTTGGGTTCAAGCACTGGTTACTTAACAGATGCTATGCAAATCCATTTTGACTGTCAGGTTGTGGGTATTGAGATTGACGCTAATGCCGCAGCTTTGTCGCAATCACGTGGAAACCGTGTACTGCACTTAGATCTTGATGTTGCAGACCTTTCAGATGTTTTGATGGGTGAAAAGTTTGATGTTGTTCTTTGTGCTGATGTGCTTGAACATTTGCGTCATCCTGAACAGGTTCTTAGAGCCTGTTATAAGCTTTTGAGTGATGAAGGTAGGTTGGTTGCATCCATTCCTAATGCCGCGCACGCTGACGTTAGGCTGGCTCTGCTCGGCGGCCAACTGCCATTTCGACCTATGGGTCTTCTAGATAATACTCACATCAAATTTTTTACCAGATCTTTAGTAGAGCAGCTGTTTGAATGCTCCGGTTTTAGAGTTATTTCTGTGGCGCGCAATCGCTGGGGGGCTACTAAATCAGAAGTCAGTCCCAATCTTGGACTAACAAATCAGTGGCTTAATCGACTTGTAATGCAGGATATTGAGGCCGAGACTTACCAATTTATTGTCACCGGCGAAAAGCGCCGTCCGGCTGACGAACTTAAGGCTCTCCGCGAGGAGGAAAGTAACGCGTTTGACAGAGTTGATATCGTTGTCTTAGAGAATGGATATCAGAAGGCTGATGATGTCTATCAAAGGACCTTGGACTTAATCAATTACCCACCCTCAAGGCTTCGCTTTTGGCTGGCTTCTAGAGCAGGCTTGGTCTCTTTGGAGCGACCATTAGGTAAGGCCCCAAGGTTTGACACTAGTGATTTTAGAACGTTTTCATTTCTTCCGCCTGGTCAGTGTGCAGAATCTTCCTTTGATCCTTACTGTTCTGAGCTTGCTAAAGAACAAAATAGTCTCAACGATGCAGTGAATGTGGCGGCTATTCTTAAGAAGATTGCAGGTCAATCGGATGCGAAATTTGTATTTCTCCTTGAGACATCAACATTACCAGGTGCTGACTGCCTTTACAACTTGGTAAGGATGGCAAGAAACTATGAGGCTGCTGGGGAGGCAGCGGCTGTGCTAGCAGCTAGGCCTGAAGCTAGCTTAGGTGTGATGCCGCAAGCTAATTCCGCTGGTCATATTTCTTGGCATGAATTTAGTGGCTTATTGATTCCATTGCAGAAATTGTCGAAGTTGGCTGATTTCGATCCGCACCTCCGTACAAGTCTTTCTCAGGCTCAGGACATGTGTTTTAATGCCTGGGCGTCTGGTCTTATTTTAAGAGAAATTAGCGATGCAACTTATTTCTCTAATGGTTCAGTTGGATTTAGCTCTAACTTTAATCACCAGTTCTTAGATGGGCTGCGGTTGCGATTCAGGTGGGGTACAACGAGAAATCTGCTGTCTTACCTTCGCTATGTTGCAAGGACACATGGGTGGCTTGCTACTGTTCCTAAATTATTAGATGTACTTTGTTCTGCCCGCAACGTAGTTTCGACGTTGCCACCAATTGCAACTAACATGATTGGATTCAGTGGCGCTGGTGCCACACACGTTGGTCGAATCAACAGGTAATCATTTACTGTCACGGTAAATAAGTTGTCTTATCCTACCTCAGCTTATATAGTTAATTTCTGGCGAAAATGTTTCTGAGCGGAGGCGCTTTACAATTCGACCCACTGATTACAGAAATATTTTCCACCCAAAGGAAAAGGTGCTTTTGAGTATTTGCCCTTACTGGCTATTACCGTTACTCTCGACAGTCTTTATAGCCATTTTATTTCAGACGCGCATTTTTGATCACAAAGCTCTTCTTTTTGCCGATTCAAGCGGCTATTTGTTAGATGCTTCGACCTGTGTCGATATAATTCGGGCAGTGGTGCATGGTCAATTTGATTTGGCCTGGCGCTTAGCTAGTGCTGTTGCTTTTGTCGATAAAGTACTGGTCGACGGTCCTGTTATTCCGCTCTTTGGCGCTATGGCATTTTTCTTGACGGGAAAGGAGGCCTTATCTACCAATTGGCTTTCACTCGTAATTCTACTTGCTTTGCTTAACGGTTTTTGTGCGGTGGGAGTATCTGTATTGGCGCGCAGACTCGCGTGCACAAAAAGAACGGCAGTTTTAGCAGGCTTATTGTTTGGGCTATATCCTGGCACAATTGCAGCTTCTGGGCGCTTTCTTACTGAGCCAATTGCAGCCATGCTGCTTGTTGCTATAGCACTTCTTGGTAGCAATAGTCTGACCATAAGTGGAAAACGCGGAAATACTATAACCTTACTAAGTATGGGAATCTTGACGGGTATAGGCGTTTTATTAAAGCCAGTTATTCTTCCGGTGTTGGGGCTGCTTGCCGTCTTGCCTCTTTTTCTAGCCTCAATACAGAAACCTACCAGGTTAGCAAGCCAGCTGCTTGTTCTTTCGCTTGGAGTCACTCTTGTTGTCGGTACTTGGACTGCATACTACAAAGCAGCCTCAGGTCATTGGTCGGTCGTCCCGCAACGAGTACCGTTGATCAATATTATAATTGGTCATGATTTAGAGTCTGATAGTTGGTTTTCTGCAATTGGTCCATATGATTGCCTGAAACCTACTGGCACAAGTCTTGGAGTTCTTGTGGGCTCCTGGAAAAAGGCACCGCTGGCGATGGCAAACCTTTACGTTCGAAAAATTTCAAGGACCTTGGGATTTGTATGGAATGATTTGAAGTTTAATATCTATGGCCTCGATGTTGCAGCCCAGAATTGGATTCACGCATTGCTCGTTTCGTTATCGGTCATGGGAATTCTGTTAATGGTTGCTCATTTACTTACATCATTCAAGACTAAGCCTGGTGACGAAAATTTTGCTTATATCTGTTTGGCAACTTTGACAGTAATCTTTGGTGACGCCATTATATATGCTCCTTTTGAGGCCAATACACGCTGCGGCTTCATGAGTGTTCCTTTCATGTTTTGTGCGGCGGCATTTTTTGTAAAGAGTATTTTGCAGTCGAAGTCATATGGCCAGTCAGCATTGCTAGCCGCGGCTGCGATTTCTAGTGTCGTGGCCCTAAAGCTAAATCTTGTTTCTATGCTGGCGGCTGTTCAAACATATGAAGTTGCTATTCTAGAAGCCGAGATCATTCGTGGCTTGTTGTTGTGTCTGACTCTCTTCCTCTTTTTTCGTGTGTTTGCAAACAGTTTCGGCCAGCTTAGTTTAAGAAAATATTCTATGACCCTCTGTGCCTCGATTTTCGCTGTCTTTGTTCTTGCTCCTGCTCTTCTGACAACCGCGCACATGGACGACAATAGATGCTTTGCAGTCAATTTGGCTGATGGGCAGTCAGTAGTTAGAAGATTGAACTTTCCTTCGGCAAGTTCGCAGGGTTCAACGGCTCGCTACTTCTTGATGGTGGACGGAGACCGGCGCTGTGATGATGCTAAGTGCCTAGTCAATGGTGTTCAGCTCAACGGACGGTTTATTTCCGTAAATAAGCTTGATTCTTCTGTATTTTGGTCTTTTGATGGTGTCCGGACTACGTCACTTGCGATGGATATGCCTATCGCGCAGATGCGACAATGGCGGGTGATGCCTCTTCCTCCGAATCTGTTGAAGGATGGCACTGAGAATGTATTAGAAGTTAGTTCATCTAAGGCTGGTCTCACTATTTATGGTGATCGATTTGCTACAGGTGAACACCAAGTGCGTCTGCCTGCTATTAGTAGTCTAGCTCTTACCAGACCTATGGTATGCGATCCAGTAAATTCTATTGAGGCGAGATTGCCAGCTCTACTTGTTAGTACAACATCTAGTTCTTCTTCTTCGCGCAATTCTCAGGGCGCTCTAACGCCGATTAGAGGGCAAGCAAGAGTCTTTATCTTAAGGGTTGAGCCAATGCCCGGGATGTCTGGCGATATCACGGCTTCTTTGTCCAACTCGCTGTCAAGCAAATCTGAGAAACAAAACACGGTTAGTATCAACGCTAATCAATTTGATCCTACGATGACTAATGGAGTTCCTGCTGGATGGGTGCGCAACAATCGCTATACTTTAAGTCAAGCAGCAACAACTGGAGTAACTTTTATAACTCCTGCCGATTTGCCTTCTCACGGCCTCCTGGAAGTCAAATTGACTGGTGAGCTGCTGTCTACTGGTCGTAACAATAAGGCCGGTCTTTTTATGGCTGTTAACTCGGCTGGTCCGAGCAAGGCTTCCTGGATCTTTCCAGAGGTGCCACCGTATTTGATTGCATCAAACAAATGGAGTAGCTTTGAAATTGTTGATCAACTTAACCAAGATGCTTTCAAAGAGCGAATAGATAGATTTTTCTTGATGCTATTGCCTGGTCGGCCAGAGCAAATCATGAAATTTGGAATGGATAGAACCGTTGGAAGTTTCTTCTTTAGGAATATCAAAGTAACTTTCCGCCCTTTATCCTTGCCAGATCTTTCTAAGAGCGTTCTTGAAATACTTTGACAAAGAAATTTGAGCGAAACTAGCCAAGTAAATTTAGAAGATCTTTTCTTAGCTGCTGCTGTTCTGATTCAAGTAATTCAAGATTTCTGTACGATTGCGCTAGTCTTGTGCCGTCTGCAGGGGCTGCAATCTCAGATTGTAAAAGCTCCATTAGTTGTCCTGGTTCATTGGCGTGATAGCACTTGCCAAGATTGAAACGATTGACGTACTCAACAGGCTGAAATGTCTCGGGGCAATGGAGGAGGATTGGTACTCCAGCTGCAACATGGAGTCCGAAGGCATCCGTTGCTTCTAACGCTTCAATCGAGCTTAGTTCACGCTCAAGCGGGATCGGAAAATAGCAAAGATTAGAACGCGACATTCGACTGATTGTTTGTTCTATGGGGATTGATCCGGTGATTTCGAATGTCAGCCTTTTGCTGGTGTTGAACGAAAGAGGCAAGTCAAAAGACTCTCCAATTATTTGAAGGTCAAGCGGCGGGCAGCCTTCTTGCCAGGTCAGCCAAGTAAGAGCCCTTAAAAATGCAGCAAGAGTTGAACCGTTGTTGTAATTTCTAACCAGCACCGTGATGCGATAGCAATCAGCAACAGCTGGGGGAGACCAGGTGTTTACGGCTTGCCAGGGCAGGTGAGATGTGATGACGCTACAACTGGCCTTGGTCTGTGTTTGAATATCTCTGGCGATGGCTGGCGACGTCGTACCTAGCTTTGTACTATTTCGTACTAGGCGTTTATACTCATTTGCTAGCAGGCTGTGATACTGCTCGCACAAAAATTTGTTGGCGAGCAACTTATTGGCGGTCTCTAAGAAAATTGGTATCAGCTTTGCTTTTAGTTTGCTAGCCACGTTGTAGGCAACCAAGAGCACCATTGGTGAGGCAATTAAGGCAAGAACAATAGAACAGTTTTTTTTTCTGCCTTTTTCAATAGCGGCATTGCCAATTGACTCAATAGCATGGTTGAGTGTGGTCTTTTCTGGTTCCAGGCTAGCTTGCTCAGCACCTGGGCCTATCTCAAATCTCAGCACTTCTTGCTCTACGAGGCTCTTGGCAATTGCCGAGCAAAGCTTTTCTTGCATACTGTGCTGACTGGCCTTGGCCGGGGTTAATAGTAAGATTCTAGAATTCATCCTTTAATTGCTGGAGCGTAACTCCCGGGTTTGTAGCCTTCATGCACGGGAGAAGCTGCGTGAGCAGCACTGAGCGACTCGCCACCAGTGAAGTTGATTTGTTCAATTGATTGAGTTCTGGGGTCAACAACAAAACGTGCAATGGTTTTAAAAGAGAAATTCTTTGGTTGCTTTCTAATTCTTACGTAGTCAAATTCGAGAACTTCACCTTCTAGACAAGGTAAGGTGTGGGCATAGCGCAGTATTCTTTGGTCGAACAAGGATTTATTGGAAGCATAGTATTTTAAAGTCGTAAATAGGCTAGTGATCGTGATTGATTCGGCCACATGATTGAACCGCAAACTGTTTCTTCGACCATAGCGCGAAATAAGTATGCGCTTACCAGATTTTTGATCTTTCCTGAAGATCAGAATGAAGAAATTGACCACGTCTACAGAAAAGACACGCCAGATGATTATGCCAAAAAAATTGGTAAATCTCTCTAGTGCGAATTGGAAAATTGGCCTTAGCCGTTTCTTTCCGTAGAAATTGTAGAAGAGTCCAGCGTGGGCTAGAGGCATTAGAATTAGGTAACACAGCAGTGCAGAGGAGAGAATACCTCGAATAGAGCCATGCTCTGTCCCGAGTGATGAATGAGGCATAACAGGATAAAACTTGAGCAGCTGAACCACCGCTTGGTCACCAACCGAACCCGGGTTGAAGAAGAGAAAGCAGCTCAACATAACTATTTCGCACAATACACCTAGTCGAATCTGGGTGCGGATGAAAACAAAGCTAAGTAGCATTACAGCGCCACCGATAAATCTCGTGGGCGGAAAAAGCATCATAATGCCTGCCACAACTTCAGTGGCCCAAGCCAAATGATTCATTGTTTTGAAGACGTAGCTGTGCGGTTTCAGCTTTTTGTAGTACGTCCACCAGTAGCCCCATTCAGGATTGGCTAAGCCATACTCCATACCTTCATTCACTGCATATCCAGCCGTAGCTTTGTAAATTCCGGCTGATAGCATAATAAAAGCAAAATCGATTTGAAAAACTAGAACAGTTAGGGGCACCAAGCTAGGTGCCAAATTTCTTGCGCATTCGATGACGAAAACTGCTGCCCCTAGCCAATAACTCATCAGTCCAGGTGCACCCATTCCTCTAAGCACACCTTTCCAGCGCATGTCGACAAAGAAATAACGACAGAGTAACAAGTTTAAGAAAGAAGCGATCAGAACATACTGATCAAGAAACAAAGAGATGGCTAAAAGTATCCATATTGTCGCCACCACAACAGCACCAGATGGGCTTTGCAAAGCATTGATTAAGGGTCCAGACTGTGCATAACCAGACCATTTTTCGCTAATGAAAAATCGCTTCCACTGAGGAACGCACATTAAGAGAGTTAGGAGAAGTAGGAAGCCGTATACGCTTCGTATTGCAAACAATATGCTTTCGGAAATGTGGGGTTGGATTGAAAGCGGGCTTAAAAGTAAACTCATTGCTTTGCTCTCTTCCGCTAAGATAATAGATCTTCTGGTTTATCCTTGCTGATCTAGCAATACGCTCAAAAAGCAATTTCTAAACTATGCTCTTCGCCGCCTCTGGTGTGTAGACATCAACTTCGGCACCCAAATCCTCTGCGAGAATTTTTTTGACATGCTCACCTGATGTCTTGAGTACCTTTAACCAACCGTGTTCCCAATCTCTAATTCCAGCGAACCAAGCGGAACAGCCACGACAAGGAAAACATTCTGCACCTTTGCCTTCAAGATGCATTTTTCTGTACCATGTGAACATTTCTCCCTGCCAAATTTCTTTAAGGCTTGCATCATTGGCATTCGGGAAAAGCTCTGAGGTCCGGAAGGAAATATCTTGGCCACACAGGGCAATTCTTCCTAATGTATCAACGTTAAGACGTTCAAAAGGCCAGACACATGGTTCTTGTTTGCTTGTTGGCATGTCGGCATAAAGATGCTTATCTAGTGCCTTCCCTTGTGCGATTACAGTGTTATCGTCCCAAGTGAGGAATTTGCGAGTTATGACTTCGTCAACTCCTATGTCGTTTAACCAAAAGTCAACACCTTCTTGCAACTTGTTTTCGATTGCTTCTTGTCGAATAATTGAAACAACGATACGCGTTGATGAGCGTAGTTTCTTTCGTAACGCTATTGCGGCTTTAACGTTGTTAACTTGACGCTCCCACCACTCTTCAGGTGATTTTGTGAGGCCACCTCTTGGCGGCCTCAGTCGAGAATATAGTTCTGCATCTCCCGCATCCATTGAGAATTCGATTAAATCGACATTCGCTTCTATTACGCGTTCAAGTTTTGCTCGAAATTTAGGCTCTGGTCCGAACATACTGCCATTTGTATTAAGCCAAACTCTAGCTTTTTTCGACTTAGCGTATTCAATCATTTCCACCATGCGTGGGTGGAGCATCGGCTCTCCGCCGCCAGTGCAGCGCATCCAAGAATCATACTGGCCGCACTCATCGGCCATGTTTTGCCATAACTTTTCAGGGAAAAGGTCGCCACCTTTCTCTCTGTAGAATTTGCGAATTTCTGAGTTGCCGTCTGTATAAGGGCACATTGGACAGCCAAAATTGCAGGGGTAAATTATCGAAATAACCACCATTAGGGGAAATTCCTCTGCTCCAACCCTAAGTCCATATTGCCGATTTTCTTTAGCCTGCACGCATAGCACCCCAAGAGTCAAGGTAACATCATTGAATTCATTCGAGTATACCGTATGGAAAGAATTGTAAGGCCTTGAGTAAATGCCAGTTGTATCTAACAGTCGTTCGGTTGATGTTGGTTCAGTTGTGCAGATAACAAATAGATCGGTTGATCTATCTGTCCTTTTCGTATAGCACCAGGGAAAGGGCTCAGTGCTCTTAAATGGCGCTCTATCTCAAGCGTGGACCATGAAGGATCGATCTCGCGGGTTGTATCGTCGACCTTCGGGTACGAGGTCGACGACGTAAGATTCTGAGAGACGGGTTTCACCGAGTTTGTCTTCACAAGCCTAAGCACGTCTACGGCTAACTTTCCAGTTACAAGAGCAAGTTTCTTTCTTAAGGTACCTTGAGTATCAAAATCGGTAATAGGCACCTCAACTTGAGCAACGATATCACCTACATCTGCCTTCTCTGTTATTAAATGGGCTGTGACCCCAGTCTTTGACTCACCGTTGCGCAAAGCCCAGTAAATCGGCGAAGCTCCTTTGTAACGAGGGAGCAGCGATGGGTGAAAGTTAATCGCATACTTGCAATGGCTATAGACAATCGGCTTGAGGATACGGTGGTAAGTGCTCATCAAGAGAATTTCCGGCAGCTCTTTTGCTATATAGTTTTCGCCATCGGCACCATACATGATCTTAATTCCATTCGATTCAGCTTCAGTTTCGATATTGTTTTCATGATAGTAGGGGTAAGAGAAGCGCTCCTTTCTTGTAACTAGAGCGATGGGCTTTGTTCCAGATTCTAGGAGTGCTCGCAGCACTGCGTTGCCGAAACCAGCAAGACTTAGAAGCACGACTCTATCCATAAACCTGACCTCATTTATGTAAACCTAGTTTCTATAGGCTCCACTCAGAGAACTAATTCTCTTATGAGAGACAAGTAAAATCAGATTAAATTAGTTCTAGAGTACGAATTATTCAGGACCCTACGAAACCGGTCAGTATAATTCAATCGACCATTACGGTTGTAGAATTGATAGCAAGAGTTTTAGTGGCAGCCCACTATTCCTGGATACATGGTGGTGCATGATGTGTGGAATTGCTGGAGTTTTTGGGGAAGCAAAACTAGGCCTCGTTGAAGACATGCTTAGCAGCCTGGTTCACCGAGGGCCTGATGATGGTTATATTGTTTATGATCAGTCGTTCACTTTAGGGGCGCGAAGGCTTAGCATAGTCGGTATTGAGACAGGTAGGCAGCCGCTCTCGAACGAATCTGGAAATGTTTGGGCTGCTCAGAATGGCGAGCTTTATAACTATCCTGCGGTAAAAGAAGAGCTGCTCAGGAAAGGTCACAAACTACGTTCTCACTGCGATACCGAGATTCTGCCTCATCTTTATGAAGAACACGGGCCAGCTTTTGTTAATGAAATTGACGGAATGTTTGCGGTGGCCATATGGGATTCAACTCGTAATCTAGGAGTACTAGCTCGAGACCGAATGGGCAAAAAGCCTCTTTACTACACCAACATAAGAGGCTGTTTATATTTTGCTTCTGAAATCAAAGCATTACTTTGCATTCCCGGCTTTGAGCGTAAAGTTAACCTTGAAGCCCTTCATCACTACCTCAGTTTCAAGCATGTGCCCGGCCCGTTAACGATTTTTGAGGATATCAAAAGTGTTCCGCCAGCTCATTATTTGATTTTTCATCAAGGTCAAGTCTCTGAGCCCATTAGATACTGGGATGTTTTTTATCAGCCAGCAGAAGAATGGGCGAGCGCATCTGAAAGCGAACTCGGTGATGAATTTGTCAGGTTGTTTGAAGCCGGTATTCGAAAGCGTTTGATGTCTGATGTACCAGTGGGCTTCTTTTTAAGTGGCGGTATCGACAGTAGCTTATGCACAGCAATTGCAGCGGAACATTCCAGCGTGCCGATTAAGACTTTCACTCTCACTTATAAGAATAACTCTACTACTGAAGGAAAAGAATTAGACAGATACTGGGCTAATTGGACAGCAAGCAAGTATAAAACTGAGCATCATGAAGAACAGGTCGAGTTCAGCCAGTTTCCAGAGAATTTGCAACGCATTATTCAGTGCTTTGATGAACCGTTCTGTGGCACAATCTCCACCTATTTCTTGGCACCGTTAATAAGTAAGCATGTCAAAGTTGCAATGTCTGGTGACGCTGCTGATGAGCTTTTTGGTAGCTATCTTTCTCATCGCCTAGCCTTTCCGCTGGCCAATTACCAAGAGTACTTGAGCAATGGCAATGACGCTTTAATTAGGCCTTTTGAAGAACGTCCTGAGTACTTGAAACAGATGTTTGAGTCTGCCGACTGGGATTGGCGCAGCAAGTTGTTTGTATTGAGTGACGATGCAAAAGCTAGTTTGTACTCATCCAGTATTAAGCAGCAGATGTCAATTTTCAGCTCTAAAGGACGGTTACAAGCTGACTTTTCTACATTGACGGCAATCGATCCGCTTAATCGCATACTGGAGGCCGAATTCAAAACAATCTTCGCTGATCAGGTACTGGCTTTTGTCGATAGATTGTCTATGGCACATTCTCTTGAGGTGCGCACTGCTTATCTTGACACCGCTCTCGTCAAATTTGTTGCAGGCCTTCCGGGGCATTACAAAATCAAAAATGGTGAGACAAAGTATTTACTTAAGCGGGTGGCTCAGCGTTATTTCCCTAAAGAGATGGTTACGCGCAAGAAAGAAGGCTTTGTCATGCCTCTGACTGACTGGCTTCTCGGTGACCTACAAGAGTATGTGAGAGCGACGCTTGCTCCAGAGCGGCTGGCTGTGCATGGCTTGTTTGACTCACAATCGGTTCAAAGTTTGGTAGACAATCTTTATCAAAGTGAGAGCGACTATACCGAAGTTAATAAGGTTTTTTCCTTGCTTGTTTTTCAACAATGGTATGAGATGTATATAGGTGGCTCTGATGGACCTTCCCTGCATCCGCCTGTGCGTATGGAAATTCCGTCGAGTAATCTTGGTTTAGCAAGTTGAACTGAAGAATGAGTGAGAAGTCTTGGAGCTATTGAAAGAAACAAAAACAAAGACCCTGGCAGTCCTTCAGCCCGGCTATTTGGCTTGGTTAGGTTTCTTTGACCAAGTGAATCGTTCTGATGTTTTTGTTATATATGACGACGTTCAATATGATAAAAACGGCTGGCGTAATAGAAATAGGGTGAAATCGGCAACTGGACCGGTTTGGCTGACAGTCCCGGTAAAAGTTGCTAAGCTTGAGCAGAAGATAAACACTGTGAAAATTGACAATTGCCAAAATTGGCGCAAGAAACACCTAGAGACAATTAAGCAACTTTACCAAAAGGCGCCCTATTTTCAGGATTACTACAGTGGCTTGGTGGAAACACTTTCGGGCCCTTGGGAGTATATTGCCGACCTAGACGTAGCTTTGGTTAAACAAATTGTCAGTTGGCTTGGTATTAGTCCACTAATTGTTCGCTCTTCAGATCTCGGTATCGAAGGTGACCGAAGTGAACGTCTCTTAAACTTCTGTGGGCATTTTAAAGCCAATTGTTATTTGAGTGGCAATGCTGCGCAGTGCTATCTAGACACAGACATCTTCGCCAAGCAATATATTGAAGTTAGATGGCAAAATTATTCTCATCCCACATACAATCAACTTTACGGTGACTTTGTCCCATACTTATCGGTAATGGATCTTCTGTTCAACTGTGGGCCGAACAGTCTTCGTATAATCAACAACGATCAAGCAACTTGAGGCGGGAAACGTGAAAAGAATATTAGTCACAGGCGGTGCCGGCTTCATCGGCTCTAACCTTGTGCGCTACTTATATCGCAAGTATCCAGAATACAAAATTATCGTAGTAGACGCCCTTACCTACGCTGGTAGTATCCAAAATTGTCCCGAAAATGCTTTCGGCTCCTCGACTTATGAATTCTGGTACGGCGACGTTCGCAATGGCGAATTAATGGATACCCTAGTGGCGCAGGCTGACATCGTCATTCACATGGCAGCAGAGTCTCATGTTACCCGGTCGATTTATGATAATCGGCTCTTCTTTGAAACAGATGTGCTGGGGACCCAGACTGTTGCCAATGCTGTCCTTAAGCATGCGAAGACAGTTGAGCGTTTCATTCATATCTCAACTTCTGAAGTTTATGGCACAGCCCTCTCTGGCCAAATGGATGAGGACCATCAGCTCAATCCAATGAGTCCATATGCTGCAGCCAAATGCGGCGCTGACAGATTGGTTTACTCTTATTGGGCAACCTATGATATTCCTAGCGTTATAGTTCGGCCTTTCAATAACTACGGTCCGAGTCAGCACTTAGAGAAAGCAGTGCCGCGCTTTATTACTAGTTGTATTCTAGAAGAACCACTTACCGTGCACGGAGATGGTTCTGCTGCCCGTGACTGGTTGTTTGTAGAAGATCACTGCCAGGCTCTCGATCAAATCATACATGCCCCACTCGATTTAGTCAGAGGTCAAGTTTTAAATATCGGCACTGGCGAACATCTGACTGTCTTAGAAATTGCAGAAGCAATTAGAGAAATTATGCAGCCTGCTAAATCTCAAATAGAACTTATTGGTGACCGACCTGGGCAAGTATTTAGGCACACTTGCGATTACTCACGCATTCATAAACTGCTCGATTGGAAGCCCAGTACTCCGTTTCGTGAAGGTATTGTCAAAACAATCGAGTATTTCCGTCAGAACCGCGAATGGTGGCAATCTCAAATGTGGATGCGCCACATCCCCATAATCACCGCTGCCGGTAAGAAGGAGATGCACTAATGGTGGCTACAGAAACACATGTTCCGTTTTTTATGCACGATTTAGGTCAGTCTGAACTTGATGCTATTAAGCAAGTCTTTGCTGGTCCGATTTTGACTACGGGCTCAACGGTAAGTCAATTTGAACAGTTGTTTTCTCAATTTCTCAACTGCAAACACACTCTGGGCGTGACGAGTTGCACCGGTGCTCTGCATATGTCGCTGTTAGCCTTGGGTATAGGCCCCGGCGACGAAGTAATCACAACACCGATGACCTTCATTGCTACGTCCACTGCTATTCTTGAGGCTGGCGCCACGCCTGTGTTTGTGGATGTTGAAGCTGAGACCGGAAACATCGATGCCAGTAAAGTCGAAGCGGCGATAACGACCAGAACGCGCGCCATTATTCCGGTGCATCTTTATGGGCAAATGTGCGACATGATTGCTCTCCGAGAGATTGCAGACCGGCACGACCTATTCATTGTCGAAGATGCGGCTCATTGTATCGAAGGCGAGCGTGACGGAGTCAAGCCAGGGCAATTAGGAGATACTGCTTGCTTTTCTTTTTATGCCACGAAAAATTTGACTTGTGGAGAAGGTGGTGCAGTCTCTACCAATAGTGACGAATTGGCAGAGAAATTAAAATTATTGCGTACTCATGGTATGACCAAAACAGCAGCTGATCGTTCGATAGAGGGCTATAGCCATTGGGATATGAAAGTACTTGGTTGGAAGTACAACATGGATAATATCCAGGCCGCGATTCTGATTCCACAACTTGAGCGGATTATGGACAACTGGAATAAGCGCAACGCTCTCGCCCAGCGCTATGAGGAGCAACTGCAGGGAGTCAAAGGAATTGTTAGACCGACCACCTATGACGGAGTGAAACATGCCTGGCATCTCTATCCAGTCTGGCTCCAGGATGGCCAACGGGACAAAGTAATTGAAGGTTTGCAGAAGTGTGGCATCGGCGCTATGGTCAACTATCGGGCCATTCATCTTCTCTCATTTTTTAGTGAAAAATATGGCTTCACCAATGGTGCTTTCCCGGCAGCGGAGAAAATGGGTGATGCAACACTGTCGCTTCCGCTTTATCCCAATATGCCGTTGGAGCATGTTGATATTGTGGTTAGAACTTTGAAAGAACTAACTGAGCAGTAACCTGAATATTAGGGTGCCGGAGAATCTTATCAAGAAAGTAATTTCTCAAAAAAATGAGACAGTTTTTTTTTGCTTGCTAAATTCGCTGGGCAAGCTTTTAAAAAGGCGCTCTCCTATTGCCTCACTCCCGGTTGACTCGGCTTTGTTCTTCTCTCCTTTTTCTGCTAGTGGGATTAGTGATTTTGCTGCTGAGTTTGAGGAGATAGTCTCTCGAATTCAATCTGGTGTTCAAGTTACTCAGGCAGATCTGTTGCCTTTTCTTTGTCGTGAAAGAGTACAAGAGCGAATAGCGGTAAATTATCGCTTGGCGCGGGCCTATGAAGCCGTCGGCAATCTTGCTAGCGCAAGTACTACCATTAGTAGAGCTTGGCGCCTTTCTGCCGGTGCGGCTGGGATTTTTCCCCTCTATAAGAAAATATGTCTAGCGCAAAAGGACACTGCGTCCATCCGTTCTGCTTATAAGCGCATGGGTATGGCTGCTGCCAAACGCGGAGATTTGGATAGCGCAATTGAGTTTTTTGATTTGTGGCAAAATGCCTTCAATACATTCGATGGCCAAGACAGATTTGAATACGATTTCGATATTCTCGACGCCGTCGATAACCTGGCTGCGCCTTATAGATTTGCTGCACCAGGCAAAACCCACACTAGCCGATCGGGCACGGTGCGTGTCGGTTATCTGTTGAAATGGGTGTGTGAACTCAATTCCAATCTGATGAATATAAGTCATGCCTTTGCTGAGTTTCATGACCAGTCTAAATTTGATGTGGTCTTTTTTGTTTCCGATCTTGAAAACGAGGTAGCTCTGTCGCCTCAGGGGAGTGCTCACATAGAGCGATTGCGCCGGCAAGGCTATCGTGTTGTTGTCAATTCAACTCCGTATCCAGATTCATTGAACAAGGCAAAGTCGTTGGTCTCTTTCAGTAAACAGATATTCGCCGAGAACCTAGATATTTTAGTTACATGTGCCGGATTGGCTGACTTTGCTCATGGCTTTTTAACAGCTTTACGCCCGGCAAGATTGATTGTTGGGCATGTGCAGGGTCCGCCGCCCCAGTTTGTGCATCCAGCGATGGATTGGTGTATTTCTTGGTCAAAGCACCCGCTGATCGATAGCCCGGCAAACTGTTCCCTCGTAGAACTAAAAATGACAGGAAAGACTGACCATGAGGCTATTGCTTATACCAGGGATGAGATGAATTTACCTGTGAATTCATGTGTTCTAATTAGTGGTGGCAGATTCACTAAATTTCAGCACCGACTCTATTGGGAGTCTATCAATGAAATTCTGGAGAAGCATAGTAATGTGATTTACATCGTTTCTGGAGTTGAGGAAATCCAGATTCCAATTTTCCTCGAAGTAGTATCTGAGCACGCTAGAGATCGTGTTCGGTTTCTTGGCTGGAGAGCTGACTTTGAGCAAATACTTGGAGTGGCAGATATATTAGTTGATACATTTCCGAATGGAGGTGGGCAGGTAATTGTGCAGGCTATGGCACGCAAAATTCCTGTGGTTGCTCATCGAAACAACTATTTGAACGAATTTTGTCAAACTGACTGGTCTCCGGTGGAAGACTTTCTACTTGATTCTGAGCTAGTGGTAGAGCGTGGTGATTTCGACGCTTTTAAGAAAATATTGGGTCGATTGATTAGCGACTCAAATTTTAGGCAACTTAAAGGGGAAGATTGCAAGGCGCAAATGGTCGAAGCTGGTCCAGAACCTGGAGTGCGTGCGTGCGAAGAGATTTATTTTAAGCTGGTAGCCAGCTTAAGTTTTAGAGAAGGTTGAGAAGAGGCGAGGTTGGCTTTTCGTGTCTTGCAATGTCAAACCTAAAACCTTTGACCAGCAAGTGCCTAGGACGCTGGCGTCTTTCTTCCTGTTCGCTTGCATAACAAACTTTTTTGTCACTAGTAACGCTGAGTCAAATGCCAGAGTCAATGGAATTTGTGAGCTACTCAATTTGATTCAAGTATTTCCTTCGTCAAGTCAGTGGTGGCAAAATTTATTTCTAAGAAGGCAGCCGATTTCTAGCTGTTTGCTTCTACGGTGCCAAATACAGATCTATTCTTTCTTTATTTGGAGCCTGGAACTTTTTGATCAGCTGGTAGCGATGGCGCACAAAATCAATTAGCTTTTCGTGTGCCAGCTTGCTTTGTTGGTCTGCAAATCGAAAACCTTGGTCGCCGTCTTTGATTACATACCAACGGTAGTTCAAAGCCTTTGATTCAGAGAAATCTTCCTTGTCACCTAGTGCGGTCCAAAGACGGCTGGTAGTGGGCTTAATTGCTAGCATTCGCAGCTTTGCTAAGAGTTCGAGTTCGTGTACGTCGAGATCAGGGC
>Ga0075444_10000873_pt1 | contig 18282 bp, 17 predicted proteins | sample CoawatmetaG01DNA_FD_76836 | JGI IMG/M metagenome (GOLD analysis project Ga0075444, IMG submission 76836) | Marine microbial communities from the West Antarctic Peninsula - Coastal water metaG017-DNA | ecosystem: Environmental > Aquatic > Marine > Coastal | place: Atlantic Ocean: West Antarctic... | reverse complement strand
TTCATGCATAGCACCGACTATCGTCGCCGTAGCATCGGCGGATTGCTTTTCGGTCATTGCCAAGTCGAGCGCGGCATACGGCTTAACTTCTTCGGGTACAGATTCCACAATTTCAAAGTCACTGACCGCGAAGAAGTCACCCTCTGACTGCATGGGGATTTGTTGATATAGCCCTGACCATATTTCAGGATCACGTTTTGCCTCTTCAACCATGTCTTGGGTGTACCACTGGGGCCACAATAAATCACCGAAGTCTCTTCCTAATGGATCATTAAGAGGGTCATCTATGGCCTACTTCTCATGAGCAGATTAAATTTCAAATCTAAAATTTTTCGGGTGGTCTTAGTAGTATTAATACAACGCGTTTCAGAAAGCATGGGGGGCCACTTGCTAAAGCAGCATGGCTAGGACTGATTTTATCTGCACATTAGATGTCACAGTCATGTTCCAATAGAGCACCAGTGCGAGATTCTAGAAGTCTGATCAGAGTATCGGGGTCGGCATCAGCAATGCTCCCCTGGCCTTCACCTACCTGCTGTATAGCTACCCTGTCCACAGCCTTACCGTGGCCCCTGTCGAGTATCTGGGTAGCAGCCTCAAGCACCATCTTGGGGTTGTCGCTATTCAATAGCTCAGCCAGCTTGTTAAATGCGTCCTCCGTGTACTTCTTGGCTAGTTCTTCCACGGTCAACCTCGCCTTCCTGCGTTCCTCATCATGGCGATATCTCCTCGGGTCTGGGCCTACCTTAAAAGTCCCTGCGTGGTGGGCTCCCTTGGGTGGGCCTCGCTTCTTTTTAGTACTGGTGACGCTCATGCCTATTCCTAATGCAGAGGACTCAGAGGGCTGTTTATGTATTTTATAACGACATGTAGCTATTGTATACGTTTATGCGGGGCTTCTGCCTTGCAGATTGAAAGCAAAGAGAAGCTGGGGTGGAGATAGGAATCAAGTAAACGAGGGAAAAGGGGAGGTTTTCATGTCTAAAAAGTCCCCCATAAGTCCCCCATGACATTTCTATCAGACATAAAAAAAGGGCTACATCCCTGTAACCCTTTGATTTAATTGGTGGAGCTAAGCGGGATCGAACCGCTGACCTCAACACTGCCAGTGTTGCGCTCTCCCAGCTGAGCTATAGCCCCAAAATTGGTCTAACTCATTGATCAGGATCAATTTTATTTGCAACCGACCAACAAGGTGCGCAGTTTAGTGACCGCCACCTCCCCTGTCAACCCGTGGCTCTGTGAACGATATACAGACGCCTTAGGGCCCAGTCCACTATAGCTATGCTAAGCTGCGGTGCAAACGGACTGGGTCCAGTGGGTGCAAGCCCGATCATTGAATCACGAGGGGAAGACAATGTTAGGTAAAATCGTTCTATGGCTTGCTGCTGTCATATTTATCATCTACGGCATCGTTTGCCTGATTTCTCCCGAACTCCCTGCGGAGTACGCCGGCTTTAGCATTGATTCGGGCGATGCGTGGGTTGAAATCGCCGCAATGTATGGAGGTCTGCAGACGGCTTTTGGTGTGTTCTGTCTGTTGGGTGCGTTGCGCAGCGACCTCTACCGCCCTGCCCTAATTTCTATCGTCTTGTTAGTGGGAGGACTTGCTCTGACGAGGTTGTATTCTACGCTGATAGTCCCCGAGCCCGTTGGCAATTACACCTATGGTGCATTGGTGTTCGAGTTTACTACGGCAATACTTGCAGCATTGGCGCTGCGAAAACCAGCCTGACACTTCGCAACGCCGTTGCTAAATGCTCGCTAGGTACCCAGCTCTGCCGCGCAAATAAACAACCCTTCAGCGCTGGCCGTCACCTCACCGTTGACACGCATTTCCCCGCGGCACAACTGCTTGCGCCCATCTTGGCGCACATTTTGCCCCCACAACTCTATCGGTGTATTGAGAGGCGTCTTGCGGCGATACTTAATAGAAAGTGTACCGGTAAATCCTGCGGTACCTGATATGACATTCGACATCGCAAGAATTTCATCGAATACACCAGCGATAATACCACCGTGAACGCTGTCTGGGGGCCCGGCATACGTCGGCGAAAATATTGCTTCGCCCAGGACCTCGTTTTCGCCTGCTTTCCACAATTTTATAGGGGGCGCCATCGGATTCCTCCTACCGCTGATTGGGCTGTAGGGCATAACCGCTGTAAGGTCATCCTCCTGCCAGCCGAACTCGGGGACATCACTGCCGATTGAAATCGTAGACCAGCCCCCGCCCTCCTCCAGCCAAGGTTTTAGTGCGCTAAGCGCATCGCGTATATGCGTCTGTGCCAACAGCAGAGCGTCAGCGGGGGCTCTGCTGCACCGCAGATCATGTATAAGCTGGCTCACATCCTGATTGACCTCTTCGGCCAAACCATCTTGCAGCGGCGTGTTCTCCTTCGACATGTCTATTCCTTGAGTCAGATTCTGCCAGCGCTCATGATCGCGCATTGGCCCATCAGCGGCAATTGCGCAGGTGCATTGAATTGAACCCGCAGGCGTATTGCGAGGTCAGGCAACGAGACAATAGCTAGGACTTTTGCTGGCCAGCCATTACTATTCGCGGTCAACAGGCAGAGGAGACATGCTGTGAAAATTGGACCAGACACCGTAGTGACATTTCATTATACCCTGCGCGACGAATCCGGCGCTGAACTCGAAAGCTCTCGCGGCGCAGATCCGGCGGCCTATCTGCATGGCGCCAACAATATAATCCCCGGACTGGAGTCAGCGATGACCGGCCAGTCTGACGGCGACACTTTCACTACCACGGTAACCCCAGCCGAGGGTTACGGTCTGCGCGACCCTGATAAAGTACAGCGCGTTCCGATAAAACATCTGTCTTTTAAAGGCAAGTTAAGCGCCGGCGACGTGGTGCAGCTGAGCACCGATGACGGCATGCGCACGGTGACCGTCACAAAAGCGGGGCGCCATACGGCCGATATCGACACCAATCACCCGCTAGCGGGGCAGACGCTGGTGTTCGACATTGAGGTGTCAGCGGTAAGAGACGCAACCGCAGAAGAATTGACACACCGGCATGTGCACGGTCCCGGTGGGCACCAACACTGACCTGTGCAATTCAATCTTCGATTGCCGTCACTGTCTCGGCGGTAATTAAAGATGCCGCGAGGCCCGCTACTGCCTAATGTTCTGCCAATGCCTGATATTCTTTTTCCAATTTTTTCGCTGACTTCTTAGACACGCCACCCAACACCTCAATGGCATGACGAATCCGCGCCCGAGTCATATCCGGGCCCAACAATTCCATGGAATCGACTACCGAAAACGACGCACTGGAGCCGGCTATAGCAATAAACAGCGGCGCTAGAAACTCTTTAACCTTTACCCCTTGCGCATCCGCCAAAGACTTTAGGTCGTTCCATACAGTATCTCGCGTCCACTGATGCTGAGCCTCTAGTCTCCACAGTGCAAACTGCAGGCCTTTGACAATCGCCTCACGCTCACCCTTAACGGTCGCGAAGCTTTGTTCATTCAATGATAACGTGCCTGACACTAGGAAGCTGGCCAGGGGCGCAAAATCACTGAGTTTCTCCATACGCTTCTGTGCATGGGGCAACACCTTCATCATGTTTTCACTATTGTAGGCCCAATCCACCAGACGCTGGGCCAGTTGCGATTGACTGAGGTCTTCACGAATCCACATGCCGTTGAGCCAGCTGAGTTTTTCCACATCAAAAATGGGACCGCCCAGAGAGACACGCTGGATGTCAAACTGCTCCAACATATCCTGCAGAGTGAACTTCTCGCGCTCATCCGGCATGGACCAACCCATACGACCCAGATAATTCAGCACCGCCTCGGGCAGGTATCCCATGCGCTGATAATAAAGAATGCTGGTGGGATTCTTGCGCTTACTCAGCTTGGATTTATCCGGGTTACGCAGCAGCGGCAGATGACAAAGCTGCGGCATATCCCAGCCAAAATACTCGTACAACAGCTTGTGTTTTGGCGCCGAGTTTATCCATTCCTCACCGCGCAGAACATGGGTTATACCCATCAGATGATCATCGACTACATTGGCTAGATGGTACGTTGGCATACCGTCAGACTTCAATAATATCTGTGCATCGACCATAGCCCAGTCCATTTCGACAGCGCCGCGCAGCATGTCGTTGATGGTGCAGCTACCATCGTCCTCAGGCACAATCATGCGGATGACGTAAGCATCCCCAGCGTTATACCGTTTTTTAGTTTCTGATTCGCCCAGTTGAAGGTCGGAAGGCTTCAGCGCTGTGCTGTTTCCTGCGGCACGATGCGACTCGCGTAACTGATCTAATTCAAGGGCGGTGCGGTAGCATATAAACGCTTTACCGTCCTGCACCAGTTGCTCTGCATACTGCCGATAAAGCGCGATGCGTTCGCTCTGTCGGTAAGGTCCGCAATCACCCCCCACATCGGGGCCCTCGTCCCACTCGATCCCGAGCCAGCGCAGCGAATCGAGAATGGCCTGTTCCGACTCAGGTGTACTGCGAGCCTGATCAGTATCCTCTATACGCAACAAAAATTGCCCACCATGAGCGCGAGCAAAACACATATTAAACAACGCAATGTAGGCGGTGCCAACGTGGGGGTCGCCGGTAGGAGATGGCGCAATTCGGGTACGTACGGTCATGGTGTTCCAGAATAGTAAAAACGGGACTGACAATTATACGGCGGGGCTTGCAATCAGGTCCAATAGAACCATAGTGCAACAATGCGCAGAGGGTGTCTGTCCAGCGCAAGTTGCGCCAACACTTCACCCATAATGCTATGAATTTTTTGGCATGACTATTATACTGGCTATTAGACCCTAAGGGGTGGCTGCAGCCTGAGATGTTTGTTTTCGCAACAGACAAACCCTTGAACCTGATCCGGTTAATCCCGGCGTAGGAATAGGTGCAGGCCTACCGATCTCGCGTCGCTTTCCGGGTCTCTTTTTTTGAGGCTCTCCATGTGAACATCAACGCCGTTTATGACGAGCCATTATTTCGCTCATCTTCCCATCGTTTACTCAGGGCAAACCGAGCTTTGATGACGAAAGCCTCGTGAACACAAAATTGGAATCAAGACGGTACAATGCGAAGAACCACGTACCTACAGCGCTGAATTCAGGTATATATTTTAGTCTCCCGAGCCTATTCATTGCCCTCCCCCAAGGATAAATACGTCATGGCAGACGCACTCTCTCTCATAACGATTGTCGAAATAGTGGCGACCATTGCCAACCTTCTCTACATCATTTTTCTGATCAGAGAGAAGATTATCTGCTGGTCGTTTGGAATCGCTGGCAGCCTACTGAGTATTTATCTTTTTGTTGATGCGCGTCTATATTCTGAAGCTTTCCTTTATGGATTTTATGTCGTCATGGGCTGCTGGGGCTGGCTGCGCTGGCACCAGCGTCTAGAAACCGACAACAACCCTATCGTTCGATGGCCGTTAAATTTGCACTGGTGCGCATTACTGCTGGGCAGCATTATCTCAGTGGGACTGGGCTACGCGGTGTATCATTACAGCGATGCTGAGCGTCCGCTGCTGGATGCTTTCACCACGGTCTTTAGCTTGTTTGCCACCTACCTAGAAATTGCCAAGGTGCTCGAGACTTGGGTTTATTGGCTAATCCTCAATTTAGTATCAGTGTGGCTCTATCATGATAGAGCGCTCGACATTTATGCCGTCCTGATCGGCTGTTACAGTGTCCTGTCGATCTGGGGCTTCGTGAGCTGGCGGCGAGTTTACCAATTGCAAAGTAATGCTGAAAACTAGATCGACAGCACTGCATCAGCAGCGCATGACCCACACCGTCGTAAGGTGTGGCAAAAACCCATTGGCCTTGCTCAGTCGCCCCCCCTATACTGACCGTCGTTCTATTAGAGTTTAACGTTATGGGCAATTCCTTTAAAGATAAAACCGTGATCATCACTGGGGCCTCTATGGGCGTCGGTGCAGCCTGTGCGCGCGCCTTTTGTACCGAGGGCGCCAACCTAGTATTGGTGGCGAGGGGCGCCGATGCCCTTAATGCATTGGCTGCTGAGCTAGGCCAAAGCACAGGGGTTCTAACCGTGGCAATGGATGTGGCAGACTGCGACGCTGGGTTGAATCTTTTGGAAACAGCCCAGCAGCGGTTTGGTCGTATTGATGTGCTGGTCAATAACGCCGGCCTGCATAACAGAGGCGAGGTGTCCTCATTAAGTCCGGAAGCTGTGACGGCCATGATTGATGTGAATTTACGAGCGCCTTTGTTTCTCTCTTCGGCGGTGATTCCTTATTTAGAAATGCAGGCCGGAGGCGCGATCATCATGCTGGGCTCTCTAGCCGGTCGCACCCCGATGCAAGGTGCGGCAACCTACGGTGCCACCAAGGCTGGATTGCGTTCCTTTAGCTACGCCTTGGGCGACGAGTTGCGATCAAAAGGGATCCATGTCGGGGTCATTTCGCCGGGACCGATCGATACCGGGTTTATTATGAATGACATTGATGAGGTTGACGACATCGTTTTCGCTCAGGCTATGAGTACTGCTGAGCAGGTAGCGGAAGACGTGCTGGCGATGGCGCGCGGAGAGGCTGATGAATTGTGCCTACCGCGATCAGGCGGGCTGATCACCCATCTCAGTTATCTGTTCCCAAGCCTTCGCCGCAAAATGCGCAACCGGCTCAACGCCATCGGTCGCAAGAACAAAGAAAAATATCGCAAAAATCACGCATCATAAGTGCAGGGACTCAACCCTTTTAGTTTTTATGGGCTGCACTGGAAGCTAGATCAATGACGATGCCTACTCGAGACACTCAGACCGTACGATAATGCTTAAACGCTTGATAGTGCCGCTGCGCTCACTGCAGGTAACGACGTCGGCTGAACATTTCATTAACTGAACGGATAAATTTCCTCGCGCTGGCTTTATCTGTGAGGCATAGCTCATTACAATGCACAAATGATGTCGCTAGCGAAAATTTTCTGCCTACTGCTTGCCGGCGTTGCCCTCGGCTGGTTGCTACATGATGCTATCCCAATAGGTGGTCTACTCCAGAGTCCGGCGTCGCCTGCACTGACGCCGGCAATATCTTCGCCGCGATATTTCAGCGCAGGCTCTGTGGCCGACTTTCGAGGTTGGCAAGAGCCTGCCCCCCCCCAAGAGTTGGAATCTGCTGCGTTACCCAGTGCAGAACGTTTCCGTCAGTTGCTCATGGAACAGCGGTTCGAAATGGCCTTAGCCTACTACGAGCACGCACTATCTGTGGACGACCGATATCAGCTGACGCTACAGCCGATACTTGAGCAGTATTTGTTGTTCTGCTTGGAGCAGTGCAGCGGCGGTGTATTTGTTGAGGTGGTGAACGTCTGGTTAGATACTTACTATCAAGACATTCCCGTTTTATTACTACTTGCTGAGCATCAGCGCTTGCAGCGCCAGCCTGAGGAGGCCGCCAGCACACTCCAGCTGGCCGCTACATACGCCTATCAAACCGACCAAGAGGAGAAAGTAAACGCCGCAGTGCAACGCCTAGTGCAGACCACGGACGACGCCCTCTCTCGGCAGGAGAGCTGGGTAGAGCTGTTGGGTTTCTATGAGTATCTGGAGACCATTGATCTCGACACGCAAGAGTTTCTATTACGCGAAGCTGTTCTGTATCGGGTATTAGGCGAAACCCAGCGCAGTCAAAAATTACTACTGGCCTTGCAGCAACGCGACAGCAAGTCGAACGCGTTTTGGACTGCAACCCTTGACAAAGAGTTGTCACGCATTTCACCCCTGCCAGAAAAACTTAACAGAGGGCGCCGCGCTATTGCGGTAACAAAACGCGGCGACCATTTTCTAGTAGAGGTCACCTTGAATCGCATGAGCACTGTCAAGTTACTCATCGACACCGGTGCTTCGTTGACGACACTCTCCCTTGCCAGCTTTGCTGATCTCCCTCAAGCCAATTTTATTTACCGCGACTCACGCATGTTCAACACGGCCGGAGGACTAACGCGTGGAGATGTCTATCGCGCGTCATCCATCGAGCTCGGTGAGATGCAACTGAGCGATATCGATATCGCCGTAATCGACTACCCGGCGGCCTCCAATGTAGATGGCCTGCTGGGGATGAACATACTTCGAAACTATCGCTTTGAAATCAACCAAGACGATAGCCTGTTATATTTGCAGCCGCGTTAGTCGCAACAGAAGTGAGACACCTGCTGAGCAATCGCACAATGGCGCTATGAGTGCGCCGTCCAGAGAGATGCCACCACTTTGCGAATGACGGTTTCACCTTTATAATGGTCCGTCTCGCGAACACCCGCTCGATACTTAGCGCTGGTTAATTGCAGGCAAGAAGCCTGGCACGCAAGCTGTACTCTATCGATTGAGATTCCATGAGCAGGCGAATGCCCGATGTCTACCGATGACATGTCGATTAACTGGATTGATGCGAACGAAATGAATTGAAGAATGCCGATAATACATCATGAAATCAGCCATTTATAACCACCGCTTCAGCATCGCGCCGATGATGGACTGGTCAGATCATAACTGTCGTTACTTCTGGCGGTTGCTGACAAAACAAGCCCTGTTGTATACCGAGATGGTCACAACCGGCGCGTTGATCCACGGTGACAGGAAGCGCTTCTTACACTTCAACCGTGAAGAACATCCGGTTGCTCTGCAGTTGGGCGGTAGCGACCCAAAGGATCTCGCAAGGTGTGCACGATGGGCTCAGGAATGGGGCTACGATGAGGTCAACATCAATTGCGGCTGCCCATCTGACCGTGTGCAGTCGGGCATGTTTGGCGCGTGCCTAATGGGCAATCCAGACCTCGTGGCAGAGTGTGTCAAGGCTATGATGGACAGCTGCGACATTCCGGTAACGGTGAAACACCGTATTGGTATCGACCATATGGAATCCTACGAGCAACTGTTGGAGTTTATTGTGCCCGTGGCTGCAGCAGGCTGTTCTGTGTTTATTGTTCACGCACGAAAGGCCTGGCTGCAGGGACTGTCGCCAAAGGAGAATCGCGAAATTCCTCCGCTCAACTATCCCTGGGTCTATCAATTAAAGCAGGACTTCCCGCATCTGACCATTGTGGTTAACGGCGGCATCCAGACCATTGAGGATTGCCAGACTCATCTTGCTCATGTGGATGGAGTGATGCTGGGCAGAGAGGCCTACCAAAACCCATGGATGCTCGCACAGGTCGACAAACAACTATTTGGGATAGACAGCCCGACAAAATCTCGAGATGATATCCTTATGGATTTGCTACCTTTCACAGAGCGACATCTTGCGCAAGGTGGACAACTTAACCATATTACCCGTCATATTCTTGGCCTCTATCAGGGCGTTCCGGGTGCCCGAAAGTTTAGGCGTCACCTGAGTGAAAACGCCTATAAAAAAGAGGCGGGAGTTAGCATTTTAGCCGAAGCCTACGCACTGGTGAGAGATACCCATGACCAACAAACTTGAGCAGCTAAAAGCCATAACCACAGTGGTCGCCGATACAGGGGACATCGACGCAATGCGGCGTTTTAAGCCTATTGACGCCACCACTAACCCCTCTTTACTGCTGAAAGCCGCCGCCCTGCCTCGTTACAAGGCGTTATTGGAAAGCGCTAGAGTTTTTGCCTATGGTCTGGGCGGCACACAGGCAGAGCAACTGGCCAACTGTAACGACCGCTTTGCAGTCGATGTCGGCTCGGAGATTCTTGGCATTATTCCTGGCCGTATTTCCACTGAGGTTGATGCTCGTCTATCTTTCGATACCGACGTCTCTATCGAGCGCGCTAAAAAGCTTATAGGTCTTTATGAAGAGGCTGGCTTTGGCCGCGATCGGATTCTAATCAAACTCGCATCGACCTGGGAGGGTATTTGTGCCGCCAGACAGCTCGAGCTAGAGGGCATTAACTGCAATCTGACCCTGCTGTTCAGTTTCACCCAAGCCGCTGCCTGCGCCGATGCCGGCGTCTTTCTGATTTCGCCTTTTGTCGGTCGTATTCTGGATTGGTATAAGGCCAACACCGACAGGGTGATCGAAAGTGGACTAGAAGACCCGGGTGTTCAGTCTGTTACCAAGATCTATAACTACTACAAACGACATGCCTATAAGACGGTGGTGATGGGTGCTAGCTTTCGCAACGCCGATGAGATTGAGGCACTGGCAGGCTGTGACCGCCTCACCATAAGTCCCGCACTCTTGGCGGAGCTGGAGGCCGATGAGGGCCATCTGCCGCGGCGGCTTGGCCCTGAAACCGCGCGCTCAGACGACGACAGAATCAGCCTAACCGAACCTCAGTTCCGTTATAATATGAACCAAGATGCCATGGCAACTGAGAAATTGGCAGAGGGCATCAGAACCTTCGTCTCCGATCAGATAAAACTAGAACAGATAATAGGTGCAACATGATTCGAACACTCAAGGCGCTGTTTGAGACTCCTCAGCAAGAAAATAGTAAACCCCTGCAGCCGGATCTGCGATTGGCAGCAGCGGCGTTATTGGTTGAAACAGCGCGAGCAGATTTCACAGAAGATGACATTGAGCTAGACAAACTGGCTCAGCTGCTAAAAACGTCGCTCAAACTAAAACAGGACGAGGTCGATAAGCTGGTATTGGATGCCCGCGAGCGTGTCGAAGACGCCACTTCACTCTACGATTTTACCAAAGTCATCAACGACCACTGCAGCCCAGATCAAAAACTACAACTGATCAGCGCCATGTGGTCTGTCGCCTATGCCGACGGCGATCTAAGCAAGTATGAGGAGCATCTTATTCGCCAAGTAGCAGACCTGACTTACGTCCCCCACTCAGATTATATTAGCTGTAAACTGTCAGCAAACGTGTAATTTAGTCCCGTTGCAGAGCAGTGAGTAAATCCTTGAAGCGATCACGGTTTTCATCGGAGAGCCCCATCAAAATACAGTGAGCCTCAATCACTTTTTGCTTCACTGATGCTTCGCTTCCCTGTACTCGGGGAATTTCTGTAATATCCTCCGGATTACTGCAGGCCTCTTCATGCAGCTCGAAAAGACGCTGAAAGCCCATACTCTTTAGCAGACGATTAATGCCCGGCTCACAAGAGTATATAGCAGGCTTAAAGCCAAACTCTTGTTTCACTCTTAGCGCCAACTTAGCCAGCAAACCCAGCGTCGTGCTGTCGATTCCCTGAGCCTCACACAGATCCACCCAAACGCTAGCAAACTCAGGATCTGCAAAGATGTGCTCAAAAAAATCGTCGATCGTGTTGCAAAGCGTCAAACGAACATCACCCACTAGGCGAATAACATATGAACCGTTGTGGGTCGCTGCCAGTATTCGCCCTTCTTGCATGTCAGATACCCTTGGTCACAAATAGCGCCGCGATATCATCCGGCGCTGGCGCCAAACGATCAAGACCTAAATACGTCACCAGTTGTTGTGGGCAATCTGCTGTCTGCTCAAAGACGTTGAGAAAATATTTTTCTTTCTCGATAAGATTATCGGGTGGCAAAATTTCAAGGATCCCATCCGAAAAAACACCGAGTGTAAAGCGCTCCGGGAGTTGCAGCAGATGCTCCTCATACTCAACATCCTCCATCATGCCCACGGTGGAGCCCTCACCCTCGAGGTAGCGCGCCCCAGCATCACACACCAGCACCGGCAACGGGAGATGTCCTGCGACACTGTAGCGCAACGTATTGCCATCCATATCCAACAGTCCGACCACCATGGTAGCGAACTTATCAAGCCCAAGATCTAACAGTTCCTTATTTGCATGATGAAGCATGACCAGCGGATTCATAATGGCATCATCGTCTCGCCGCATATAATCAGACCGCTTACGTGCAAATAGGTTTTTCAACAGCACCGTCGCAAAAGCCGACGAACTCCCATGGCCTGACACATCCGCCATAAAAAATACGACATGATTTTTTCCGAGCGTAAAGTAGTCGGTAAAATCGCCACTGAGATAGAGTGAAGGAATCACTGTATGGCTAAATACATAATCGTTAAGCGCCATAGGCGTCACCGGAAGCATGCGTAGCTGCACCTGGCGACCTGCCTGCTGATCTTGCTCCAGCATTTTTACCGTGGCACGCAGCTCGCTATTCGCCGATTCCAGACGCTCACGCGAGTCCTGTAAATCTCGGCGCATATTGCGCTGTCGCACGCAGCGTTCAATTGCTTTGACCAGCGACGGCTTGTCTTCCACGGGGCGCAGAAAAAAGTCACGTGCACCTAATTTCAGGGCCGTCATAATTTTATCGACTTCAGCAACGTCACAGAACACGATCAAAGGCACCTGCACGTCCATCGCCCTCAGCGAATGACGGGCATCAACCCAAGAAAAGTCCTTGAGATCGAGCTCACACAAAATCACATCTAGCTCACTGTCTTCGCCAAGCGAGTGCGCATAGCTGCTGACATCAGCAACCGTCTGAACCTGAAAACCCTTATCCGAGAGGAAATCTGCCAATGCTTCAGCACGGGCAGGCTGGTCATCAACAATTAAGGTTTTGCCATTTGATGCGATCATAGCTAGCTTTGATAGTCATTTGAGCGTGACAGTACGCCCATCGTCGGGGACAGGCAACATAGGGCGTTGTTGATGTGGCAGGATTTACAGTTTTACTGCGTTTTATCGCAGATTTGGCGCAGGCGGGGATGTCAGGTCACAATCAGAAGTCCTCGTATTCGTCCCCATCCTCAAATTCTGAGAACGTATCCGTCACTTTACCTCCGGTCACAAAATACTCACGCCGCTGCATATAGGCATTTCGTATAAAAATATAGCGATCACCCGTGATTAGGTCATCCGCTTTGATGAGGGTCGCACGGATATCAACCACCTCCAAAGTCCAAAACAAATACGCTGTCTTCCAGTCCAGAAACGCGGGAATTGAAGTATAGGTATCGAAGAAAAAGCCGGTGCCGCTGCGAACGGTTTTTGGCCCAATCAGGGGGAGCATGACATACGGACCCTCATCAACCCCCCATGAGTAAAGGGTCTGACCAAAATCGGCAGGACTGGGCTCAATCCCCATCAGCGTGGCGACATCAAACAGGCCTCCTAGACCGAGTGCCGTGTTCACAAGAAAACGTCCCCCAGTCTGCACAGCATTTTCCGGACGGCCCTGCATTAGCGAATTCAGTACTGAGTTTACCTCATAAATATTAAGAATAAAGTTACTGACGCCGCGCTCAGCGGAGTCGGGCATCACAAACTTGTAGCCTCTTGCTACAGGCAAAAGCGCGTAGTTATCCAGCGTCTCGTTAAAGGCGAATATGCGACGATTCATTGGCTCCCAAGGATCCACGTCATTCACCGCCTCCGCTGCCCACGCTGAGGATCCGGCACACACCGCAAAAAAGAGCAGAAAGTTGCGTAATAGGTTCATTAATTGACTAGCATTTATTTCAACGAGAGAATGGTACGCGCAGGCAGTATGAGGATCAACTGTAGATTACCGACAAATTCAGTGACTTGTGGCCCGCCGGCCATTGACGGCGACATCGGGCTTGCCCCTCAGTCCCTTCAGCAGGCGAGGGGCGAATAGGGCAACGCCCCGAGAGCGCGTAAACGGAGGCTCCAGTCAATGAGGGTTTGTTTGCAACCATTTGGCGACCAAGCTCCACTGCTCCGCCAATCGCTTCACCGATACGGCCTGGCGCGTACCAAGGTTTTGTGCAAACAGAGAAACACGGAACTCTTCCAGCATCCATCGATACGTCGTGGCTTCGGTACTCATCAACAATAATTCCGGATACTCCGCCTGCGCACTCAGCAGTGGTTCGGTCAATTCCCGCAGGCTCACGGTGTACTTCTGATCCTTAGGGTACTGGCCCGTCACACGCTCAATCCGCTGCAACACCGCTTTCACATAGCGCGGGTACTGAGCCAACCATTCAGCCGGAGTATCTCGTTGGAAGTGACCGCTAAGCAGGTGCAATAGCTGAACCCTTACATCTTCACGCGTATCAGGCCACTTAACTGAGCCCAGAGCAGTGAGCTTTTGACGCAGCTCTGTCAGCAGCTTCAGTACCGTAAGAAGCGTCGTCTCCATCTCATTGGCCCGACCTATAACAGCACCTTGACCACCCGCTTCCAGCGTTTGAAACGCTGCTTCGGTGTAAGGCAGGCGCTTGTCTAAATCCATAGCCTGCTGGTAGGCACCGTCAATCAGGTCTTCCACTAGCACGTTGCGGTCTAACTGAGCGCCGGCCAACGCAAGGTTGAACGCGTTACCGCGCAATAGCTGTTTACGCAGAAACTTAACCTGCTGCGTGCCCTTGAGCCTCAACAGACGCAACACCCCCAGTCGATGTTGGATCTTTGCCTCGCGAGGATAATCGCACAGCTCAATTGCGGCGGTCTCCCCTGCGTCTATGAGTGCTGGATAGGCAACAATATCAATACCGGCCTGGCGAAAGCGCCACTCCTGCTCCAGATCTCCAAAATCCCATCGCGTGATCCCCTCACGTGCAGGGGAAGCGGCCTGATTGGCGCTAATACTTTGACGCGTATCAGAGCGAAAGCGACTCACTAGCGCGCTCAGATCTCGGCCCTGCTCTAACAGGCGACCTCCCGCATCCACCACCCGCACATTCATAAGGTAGTAATCATCTAGCTTATCGCGCGCCAAATCGCTTCGGTCTAGCGTGATACCGCCCAAAGCAGAAAGACGACTGGCGAGTATACTCAGCAAATCGACATTGTCCGGCTGCAGCTGCTCCAGCGCCCTACTGACGAAATCTGGGACGGGCACCAGATATTTGCGCTGTTCCTTGGGGAGGCCTTTTACCAGCTGAATACACTTTTCCCGCAACAGTCCAGGCACCAACCATTCAAACAAATGACGCGGAGCACGATTAAGCAATGCGACCGGAACGGTCACTGACACCCCATCTGAGGCCTGCCCAGGCTCAAACTGGTAGCTGAGCTTTAACTGCATATCCTCCCAAGCCAAATGATCAGGGAACTGCGCACTCACTTCGAATCCCGGATCCCGCGCAATCACAACTTCGCGCGTCATAGATAGCCTGTGATTGCCATCCGGATGCCGCTTCAGCCAAGACTGCAGACTCGCGACCGTGTATATATCGTGGGGAAGACGCTCGTTATAAAAATCGAATAATGCGTGTTCGTCTACCAGAATGTCACGTCGACGCGTGCGTGACTCTAACTCTTCCAGTTCCTGAACGAGTCGTCTGTTATGTTTCAAAAATTTTGGCGGTCGAGGAAAATTCCATGCGATCAGGCCTTCACGGATCAGCAATTCTCGACATTCCGCGGGAGCCAGCGGCCCGTAATGCACCACACGCTTGTCGGCTAATGTAAGCCCATACAAACTGACACGCTCGTAGGCAACGACCTGTCCCCGCCGGGATTGCCAGCGAGGCTGATAGTAGTGGAACTTCAGTAAGTCTGGATTGATGCTAAGGGCCCAGGTCGGATCAATGGCTGCTACGTCACGGGCAAACACCCGCGACGTTTCTACGATCTCAGCCGCGACCAGCCACTTCGGCGGTTTACGCGCCTGAGAGGAGCCGGGGAAAATCTGCAGCTTACGATTGCGACTGCCAAAATAATCTCGCCCTTCGTCGTGCTGAGCAATATTACTGAGCAGCCCACTCAGCAAGGCGGTATGAACGCCCTGATAATTCTCTTCTTCTGCCAAGCCCGAGTCAGATTTCAGCGACTGTTGACGGCATGCAATGCTGAGTTGCGTATGAATATCACGCCAGTCCCGCATTCGCAGAAAAGACAGAAACTCGCGCTGGCACAGCTTACGTAACTGGTTCTGGCTCAAAGTCTGACGCTGTTCCTCGTAGTAGCGCCAGAGATTAAGCCGGGCCATAAAGTCCGAGCGCGGGTGACGAAAGCGAACATGCATCTGATCGGCCTGTTGTTGCTTATCCGGCGGACGATCGCGAGGGTCTTGTGCTGCCAAAGCACTGGCTATGACTAGGATTTCGTCGAGACAGCCCTGACCAGCGGCAGCCAGCACCATACGCGCCAACCGGGGATCCACCGGCAATCTTGCCATACGCTTGCCTACATCATTCAGCATGCCCGCAGGGCTAACCGCGCCAAGTTCTTCGAGCAACTTATAGCCATCACGCACCATGCGCGAGTCAGGTGGATCAATAAACGGGAATTGCTCAACATCCCCGAGGCCCAAGGTCAGCATTTGCAACACCACGGCCGCCAGATTGGTGCGCTGAATTTCTGGGTCGGTAAATTCCGGACGACCGAGATAATCTTCCTCACTGTAAAGCCGAATACACACGCCGGGACCGACACGCCCACATCGACCCTGCCGCTGGTTAGCACTCGCCTGAGAAATAGGTTCCACCGGCAGACGCTGCAGTTTGGTACGATGACTATAGCGGCTGATGCGTGCTTCACCCGGGTCGATCACATACCGAATACCGGGAACAGTCAGCGAGGTTTCCGCCACATTAGTGGCCAGCACCACTCTGATGCCGGCCTTGCGCCGGGCATTATCAAACACCTTATTTTGCTCAGCCTGGCCGAGCCTCGCGTACAAAGGCAGCACATCCACTGTCGTTTGGTGGCGCAGCGCTTTTGCCAGTTCACGGATATCTCGCTCGCCAGGCAGGAAAACCAGAATGTCACCACGCGGTCCAAATTGACCCGCCTCAACCGCTTCCACCAACGAGGCAATCTGTGTTTCCACGCCAGCATTTTCTGCAGCGTCGCGACCTATATAAACGGTCTCCACCGGGAAGGAACGGCCCGAAACTTCTATAATCGGTGCATTATCAAAGTGCTGAGAAAAGCGCTCTAGGTCGATTGTGGCAGAGGTCACAATAACCTTTAGGTCTGGCCGTTGCGGCAGGATGCGCTTGAGATATCCTAGCAAGAAGTCGATATTGAGACTGCGTTCGTGAGCCTCATCGATAATCAACGTGTCGTATTTTCGCAGCAACCTGTCTCGTCGCATCTCTGCCAATAATATGCCGTCGGTCATCAGCTTTATGGCTGTGTTCTCTGACACCTGATCATTGAAGCGCACCTGATATCCCACCAGATCACCAAGCTCAGTCCCTAACTCCTGGGCAATGCGTCCTGCAACCGTCCTTGCCGCCAATCGACGTGGCTGCGTATGCCCAATGAGCTTAGTGTCGCCGCGGCCCATTTCCAGACAAATCTTCGGCAGCTGAGTGGTTTTACCGGAACCGGTCTCTCCAGCGATAATCACCACTTGGTGCTCTGCAATCGCAAGGGCAATCTCGCCACGGTTGGCAGCAATAGGAAGGTCTTCCGGATACGTAATGTCCGGGACGCGTCTTTCGCGTCCGGTAATGTCCTGCATACACCATTTCTACCAATCAAGTTTTTCACACTACGATGCGAAAAAGTAGGTTATCATTTATGAAGATTTTCTATACTGCGAGCCACAACCCATGTCAGAAATCAGCAATTACACCTACGACGAGATAACCATAGGGCAAACAGCGACGTATTCCAAGCTGATAGAAGAGAGAGATGTACAGCTTTTCGCAGCGGTCTCTGGCGACGTAAACCCGGTACATCTCGATGCAGCATTTGCGGCCACGACTCAGTTTAAAAGCTGTATCGCTCACGGCATGTTAAGCGGCGCTATTATCTCAGCGGCAATCGCTATGGAACTGCCCGGGCCCGGCACTATCTATCTGGGTCAATCCTTGCGCTTTCGCCTCCCGGTAAAACTGGGAGACACCATCACCGTGAACTTGGAAGTCATTGAAAAAACCGACAAGCGCGGATTCGTGACGCTAGATTGTAACGTCTTTAACCAAAATGAACAGTTAGTGGTTACCGGCACCGCGGAAGTCATGGCGCCCAAAGAGAAACTGCTATTAGAAAAACCCACTCTGCCGCCGGTACGAATCGGTGATTAATTGGCTTGGTTTGCCCCCGCATTTGTCTCGCTGCCCGCAAACTGCTCGGGATTGAGGTACATCAACTGGAGCGTAGTCCCCCCCCCTTCCTGACCCGTGTCTGCTGCTAGCACCATCACATTGGGTTTATTGTCTTCGTGCGTAACGGCGGTTATGCCAAAAATCATGGCATTGCCGCCATTCAAAGAACTGAACACTCTGAGCTCCTTCTCCTCGCTGAGCACCTTAGAAATATTGCCTATCAGACTAGTCAGGCTGGCACGAAAAGCACCGTAATTAAGACTGCCCTGATATTCGCTATGTGCCAGAGACACATCGAAACGAGCGATAGAATCGTCCGCCAATCTCACACTGGTCAGGTGAACAATGCTACCCTGAGAAATCTCGTTATAGAGTTTCTTTGCCTCGGTGCGTGCGGCTTC
>Ga0075444_10000867_pt1 | contig 18314 bp, 10 predicted proteins | sample CoawatmetaG01DNA_FD_76836 | JGI IMG/M metagenome (GOLD analysis project Ga0075444, IMG submission 76836) | Marine microbial communities from the West Antarctic Peninsula - Coastal water metaG017-DNA | ecosystem: Environmental > Aquatic > Marine > Coastal | place: Atlantic Ocean: West Antarctic... | reverse complement strand
GGTAGAAATCCACGGGCATTGAAAAGCTGCCGAGCTTTTTTCATTGCTTCTTCAAAAGGCCTGTTCTCATAACCTTTAAGCGAATTGCAAGCGATAAAACTGGTCAGCGGCCAAAAACAATTGAGCGGCCGAGAGGCCTCCAATACACTAGCTTGAATTGCAGTAGCCGATATTATTTTAGTCATCTAGATTGTCTCCTTCGAGGCACTACCAGAACTAGGAACCTTCAAACCAGCGAAAAATCTCTGAGCAATATGATCGACATAAAAACCATTGAGGGCATGGACATAAAAGGCTTTGCCAAGCTCACGAGCCGAGACCAGATAGCGCGCCAAAGCCACTAGAGCAAAAGCAACAATAGCGACGGGGAGAAGCCAATTCTGCTCATTCAATTCAGGAGCGATACGGGCATCAAACATGTGGGCTAAGAGGTCCGAAGTAAATACAAGCAGAAGTCCAAACACACCAGAAGCAAACAAAAGCGCAAAGTTGACGCGCTTTAGGGCAGACAGACTGGTACAAATTGCTGCTGATGCTATCAAGACAGAAAGAGCAGTTTCACTGCTAACAGAATGCTCATGCCACAACCACAGTCCAAGAGGAAGAGCGACAAAAAGGAGAAGCCCCGTCAAAGTCAAAGACAAGCGCACGGTGGAGGGGGCAAGGCCAGAATCAGAATTGTCTTGCTCAGAAAAGTTCCATCGCTTTTTCAATAGACCTTCTGAGACCGCGCTACCCGACTGTAGAAACATATGACACTTAAACAAACCGTGGGCGACAAGATGAAAAACAGCAGCTGGAATAGCGCCTGAAGCACATTGCAGACACATGAAACCCATCTGGCCGACCGTGGAAAAAACCAATTTACGTTTAACATCCGATTGTGCCGACATGATTAGTGTTCCGGCCACAGCAGAAAGGGAGGCAAGCATCCCCCAAACTATCAAGACAAAAGAAGACTCTTGCAACACTGGCCAGAGCCGAGCGGCCAAAATTGCCGAGACATTTACTACACCAGCATGCAGTAAACCAGAGAGTGGAGTTGGGGCTTCAAGAGTGGCGAGCAGCCAGCGGTGAAATGGAAACAGGGCAGATTTAATCGACATAGAAAGAACTAAGAGCAAAGCAACAACAGCACCGAGGTGAAACGGCATGGTATAGCCCCACAACTCAACACTCTTGCTCAATTCAGAGATGCTCTCAGGCAACTGCGAAATTGTTACGGTGTGACAGCAGTTAAACAGAATTGCCACTGCCAGTCCGAGCAAAAAATCACTGGCTAAGTGATGCTGCAAAACAAGCTTGGCCGCTCCCTCTGCCTCTTGGCGCATAGCCAGCAGGCGCCACAAGATCATTGAGATGCCATTCCAGCACAAGAGAGAAAAAACTAAATTGTCGGAAACCACAAGAAGACTAGACACGGTGGACAAAGCCAGCAAATGTCGAATAAAACTCAAGCGGTTCTTATCACCCACCAGGTAACGTTCACTATAGAAGAGAACTACACTAGCGATAAAGGCGATTACAAGAAGCAAGCAGGAGGAAAAGAAATCGAACCTGAAGTCTAAGATACTAGCCAACCAAGAAAAGCGCCAATCAAATGGCTTCGCACATGCGGCAATGAAAGCGCAGGTAGCAAAAGCCAAAGAGCAGAGTTGAGAGAAAAGCAATGCACGCAGCTTGAGAATTTCACTGCCAAGCAAGAAGCTGACTAAAAGCGCTAGAGCCGGTAATAGCAAAGTGCAAAATTGATTAAGGACAAAGACTCTTTCTTCCATAAATTATTGACTCCACAACTCTTCTAAGTTATCTGACAAACCCTTCAAGAACATTTCGTCATTTGCAGATACTTGAATATATGAATACATGATTTTTTGCGAGTATATAAAGAAGCGACTGCTTTTGTCAAATCAAAACAGCCGCTCACTGGCGGCTGACAAAAGCGTACAACTAGAAAAACAGGCTAAATCCAAGCAGAGCTTGAGGCAAAGCCGCTAGCGAGAACAATACAGATCTTAACTACTTAGCTTTAGAAGCGGGCTTATTGGTCGTCTTAGCCTTCTGACTTGTGCCATTAGCTTTAGCGCTAGGCTTGGCCTTTGACTCAGAGCCCCAGACAGTTAATACGGTTTGTACTGCCGACATCATCTTTTCTACTTCTCCGGCATCGGGCAAAATAAAGCCAGTGCCACCCATGATCCACTTGGCCAATTCAGCATTGCGCAGGTGATAGAAGACGTTGCGGCCTTCCCGACGCTCAACTACTAGATGATGACTGCGCAAAACCGCAAGCTGCTGCGACACCGCAGCGTGATTAATGCCGAGAATATCTTTTAAGTTACCGACAGTGCGGTCTTCGGCCTTCAACTCTTCAAGAATACGAATACGCACCGGATGAGACAACACTCCGAAAAGCTTTGCTAACTCTGCACATACAACAGCTCTATCTGGCATTTGCGCTCCGCCCTACAAATTAGTGCTCCGTCTCTCTACCGCGAAGCATTAATACCGACAAACCTCTGCAAACATTAGCATATATAGAAATCCTTAAACAAGTCAAACTACTAAATAATGACGCTAAATACTACAAGTCACTGCCTTAAAGGCCGCCAGGGCTTGCAGGTATTCGACATGGGTCTCCACCAAGCGCATTTGCGCCTCTGCAGTCGTCCGCTCTCTCTGATTCACTAGAAACAAGGTGCTGTCCCCAGCGGAGAAGCGCAAACGTTCACCCACTTCGACCTCCTTAGCTTTCTTCACCTCTAAGGCAGTGGCCTCAAAACGTTCGACTGACGTATTGATAGCAGATACCGTATCGTCAACTTCAGCTTGAATACGCTGCTTCTCGGCTTTCTCGTCAAGACTAAGCTTGCGGAGCTTAAGCTGAGCAGCCTGCACCTGACCGCGGGCGGTGCGCTGACGAAGAGGAGCAGAGATTGTCATGCCCCCTCTCATAACAGAGCCTATACCCTGCAAACCTGTATCAGCTCCTTGAGCAAAATAAGCATCCATTGCAGGCAAAATCATATTCTGCGCCAAGCGTAAGGCAATTTTTGTCTGTTGTCGCTCTAGATCAATCTTCTTTAGCTCAGGTCGACGCTCAGCCGCTTGTTTTCGCCCCTCGAACCAAACCGATTCGAGCATTTGACTTGGTTCTGGCCCCAGGGTCGGGACCTCCGAAATAGGCGGCAATGCTTTAGGATTGCCGTTCTCATCCCAGAAAAATACTGACAAAAGCAGAGTAGCTTTCTGGAACTCTCTTTGTGTCTTTACGAGAGTTGCCTGTCTTCGCTGAATCTCCTGTTCCGACTCAGTCACATCTAAGGCCGGTGAATCACCACTTTGCACCCGTAACTTGATCTGATCCACGCGAGCCTCAGCAAGTTTGAGCAAGTTATTGGCAATGTCAACGCGCGCCTTTGCACCAACCCAGTCAAAGTAAGTGGCTGCGGCCTTAAGCAAAACTTCCAGGCGCGTACCGCCATAAACCTGCGCGGCCAAGGGTTCACCTAATTTTGCTTGTTGCTCGGCCGCTGACTTTTCATTTATTCTCAGGCCGCGCATTAAGGGCACACTAAACCCAGCAGAATATTCCCCAGCCCGACCGCTTGGAATGAATGGAGTTTTTGTATCATTCGGGTTCAAACGAAACTGAGTAAAAACCTTGATACCAGATCTGGTGAGCAAATCTACCCGACTTTCATTATGAACAGCTTCCTTTGCCTTGCCAGGATTAACAATATCTTGGATGCGAAGATACTCATTCACACTAGACAGTACAGGATCAAAGGCACCAGCCTTTTCTAGGCGCTTTGCCCCAGCAATCTGTCGCTCAGCATCGGCACTCAAAAGCTTCGGATAGTTTTTATCAACACTCCTGATAAATGACTCAAAAGAAAAACCATTCTCCGATAAGTTAGTACCCAAGCGCATCAAACGCAGAGGGAGGACACTATCATCGTTACTAGCAGCAGCAGAAGTACTGGCAATTTTTTTTGCCTGAGCTTGAGCCTGAGCTTGCGATAGAGCCTTACCTTGATTAGCCGGAACTTTATCTAAAGCCGAAGCAGCCTGAAGGTTATGAGAAGACAGAAACAAAACAAGAGCAAGAGAAAGTAAAACCGTCCCTTTTTGTGTATCAAATTTATCTTTGCTAGCAATATGGCTCAATGCAGAACCTTTCTCTTCTTATTGTTTACTTTGACTTGCGCTTTGTTTCGGACTTACCAACATCAGAACCTTTATGCAATCCCAGCTCCTCAGGCTTTACAGTAGGCGGGAAGGAATTGAACTGCCGCCACAACTCAAAGCCAAGAGGAACAGTATCGAGCATAATCCAACCACTAGCCTCAGCACCAGGACGCAAAAATTTTGAAGATGGCCATGGCTCGTCACGGCCACTAGCGATCAAATCAAGGTCTGGTTTCACAATCACACGATAGCAGCTCTTACCATCATCACTGGCATCAATAACAGCCACTTTCCCACCGAAAGTGCCGACAGCAATGGACGGCCAGCCAGCAAACTGCAGAGCCGGCCAACCAGCAAACTGTAAGCGCACGGGGCGACCAACCGAGACCAGAGGAGCATCGTTATCGCTGATAGTTAGCTCAGCTGCTAAATCTTCTGTCTGTGGCGCAAGTACGGCCAGAACTGTTCCAGAGTCAACGGTTTCACCAGCTCCCACACACATAAGTCGGACAATCTTTCCATCGCAGGGAGCATAAACTTTGCGTTGCTCCATGCGCCTTCGAAGATTCTGCAGATCGATATCTAACTTACAAATATCGGCTGATGTTGTTTCAACCGTCTCTGTTGCAGAGGCAATAGCAGCAGCAATAGAACTCATTGCAGCTTCGGTATCGGCGGCTACTTTATCTTGATCAAGAACGGCCACAGTTTTATCACGATAAGCAATATCTAAAGCAGCAATTGCTCTTTGCACTTCTGTAACTGCCCGTGTGTGGTCGAGCTGAGCCAGCTCAAGGTCGCGCCTCGAGCGCACACCTTTGTCAAACAGCTCCTTCAAACGCTGTAAATTCAGTTCGGTCGTGACCGAATTTTGCTTTGCCGCCTCGATTGCTTGTTTCGCCGCTTCAATGCGGTCGTGAGCCTGCGCCGAACGCTCTTGAGTTGATGGAATAGCCGCACCCTGAGAGAGCTTGAGACTAGCAACCTGTCGCTGCAATGCCTGAGCACGAACTTGAGCGGCTTTGCGCCGGCCAATCAAGGCTTGCTTCTGAGCCTCAAGTTGCTTTATTTGCTGCGGATCTAGAAACTTGGAATCTAAATCAAGCAGCTCAGCAATCAATTGTCCTTTCTTAACGGTCTGCCCATCGCGCACATGCCAGCTCTTCAGACGAGCTGGTATCTGCGCCTCAATGCTCTGAGGCCTGTCCATAGGCGAAAGAATCATAATCTTGCCAATACCGGTGATAGATTGTTGCCACGGCACAAAAATCAAAATACCAGCTAGTCCTAGAAGGAAAAGGCTAAGAACAATAGCAAGAACCACATAACCACGCGATGATTCTACAGCCTTAAGTGAACGATACTGCTGCGACTGATGAGGCGAAGCTTGAGCAGGCAAAACTTGAGCAGGTAAAACTTGCGCAGGTAAAACTTGGGCAGGCGAAGTTTCTGCTGGGTCAGCGTCTATTTTCTCCACTAGTTGCCTCCTCCGTCACGCGCAGTTTTACGTCGTTCGAATGCGCGAATCTGTTTAGCCAGATCTGGAAATAGTGTTGAAAACTCACTTTCATTTCGCCAAGCTAAATCAGCCGGTGAAGCTGATTCAACGATCACACCATTAGACAAAACGTAAACTTTGCTTGAACGCATAACAACTTCTGCATCGTGTGAAATATCAAGAACAGTCCACAAATTTTCGGGAGCAAAAAGAGCATCAATGATTTTCAGCTTAGTCTTCTCATCTATACCGGTAAAAGCTTCGTCTAAAATTAGCAGCCGGGGGCGTTCAGCCACAGCTCTAGCAATCAGCAAGCGCTGTACTTGACCCCGTGATAAGTTCCGACCACCACTGACAAGCATGGTGCTAAGACCATAGGGAGCATTTACAAGATCGTCAGAAAACTGAGCAAGCTCAAGGGCCCAACGCACATCTTGATGAGAGACAAAAGACCTACCCAAGCTGACATTATCTTCGATTGTTCCCTCAAAGATTTCGTTTGTGTCTCCAACTAAACCGACACTGCGCCTTAGGCTCTTTAAGTCGATATCTCGAATGTCTAAACCAGCCATTTCAATTGTGCCGTTAGAAGCTTCATGCAACCCGCACAGAATCGAGGCGATGGTAGATTTACCTGCACCGCTCGCGCCCACAAGACTAGCTCGTTCACCAGCCTGCAAACGCAAATCTACACCAGCCAGAATCTCCCGACCCTGATTATAAGAAAATCTGATTCCACGACAGGCCACGCTCAAGCCGCAACTATTGAACGGCAATTCAATGCCATTACTTCTCTCCAAAGGCAGATCGGTAAGATGACCAACCTTATGCAAACCGGTTAACAGGTCATAGAAAGTATCACAATTGCGTATCAACTTTTCTAGCGCCGCCAGCACTGTCAAAACTACAATCTCGGCAGCCACCAACTGACCTAAAGTCAACTGCCGATTAATCACAAGCCAACCACCAACGGCCAATATACCAGCGCTGGCAAGAGCTTGAAACAAATAGGTACCCAGAGCTTGGCGAAAAAGGACAGCAAAATGGGCTCGCCGCGCACAAAGGTACTTCATCACTAAGTTATCGGTGCGCTGATTGAGGTACTGCGACGTACCATTTGTCTTAAGGCTGGTTTGACAACGCCCCATATCTTCCAGCCATTCAGCCAGCCGGTATTTCAACACTGACTCGGCAATACTTGTTCTAAGACCGCCGATTCCAAGAACAGCAGTGGCAAATGTAACAAAGATAATGATTATCAGGTCAAACGCCAACAAAAAGGGGCTATAGAAAGCCATGAGCAAGAGGCCAACAAAAACCTGAAGCAATGCCGTTGGCATCTCAAGCAAAAGCTTGCCCCAGGCCTTTTGAACATTTACCACATCGAAGAAACGATTGATCAACTCTGGCATATACTCACCAGTCAAAGCTGCGGCCTTGATTTCGGGTATACGCTCGCTCAGCAAAAGCGTAATTCTGGCGAAAATTCTCTGCTCTAAATTTTCCACCAGGCTCAATTTCATTATTCGCAGGATACTGCTAAAGACTAGACCAGCCAGTACAAGCAGAGAGAGAACAATAAGTGGCTGCAGAAAAATACCAGCTGCAATGGTATTGACCAGAGCCTGGGCGGCAAGAGGGACAGCCAGAGAGATAAAACCGGTGATAAGAGTGTAGGTGAAGAGCACAAACAAATCACGCTTATCTTCGATAAGCATATCCCAAAGGCGCATTAGAGGCGAAACTCCATGAGCACCGCCAGAATGCTCTAGGTCGACAGACTGACCGGAATGAAATGATTGTTGCGATCCAACCACTCCACTAAGCCCTTCCGCTCTCATAAGTTCCACCACTCCAACTAACCAGTGAGTAAACCAATAAATGCTCCAACAACCAAACAGGCCAGCTGGCAGCCGAACATAGCCCCAGACTAACACGACAAACCAACTTATGCAAGTATTTGAATATATAGAGATCTGAAAGAGTATTGAAAGCATCGGCTGGTAGGTCGCCAAGCAGCGAGTGCTAAAATTACAACCATGGAGACTCAATTAACGGCAAAAGCACCTATAAAGAGTAAAAACATTGTCTCCAGGTCTTTGCAAAAGATGCGGCAAATCGCAATCGGCCACTAGAGCCGGTTCACTTACCTCTTTCTTCTTTCAGCATAAGTACTGTCAGTGCAGAGTACTTCAAGCAAAAAGCAAAAGCCAAGAAGAGTCGCAAAACTCTATCTGCAAAACATGCGGAAAAGCTCGTCCCGGGAAGGAAAGCGCTGGTTCATTTACCTCGTTTCTATTCCAAGAGCTACGTTGTAAATGCCCTCGCCCTTCTAGCCAAACACACAGCAAAAGCCGTAGCGAAACTCGCACACCTACAGCCACGAGACAGGCTCAACGGCGACAATTTACCGTTAGCCACTTAAATACACTGGGCGATACCTCACAAACGGCATTTCGTCCGGGAGAGATAATCGCAGGAACTTTCCTTATCAACAAGCAAATTGGCTCAGGGGGAATGGGTGTAGTTTACTTGGTCAAACACACCGCCCTGAACAAACAGTTTGCTCTAAAAGCCTTAGCACCAGATTTGGTCAACGAGCAAAACTGGCTACGCTTTAAGGCCGAAGCAAAAACTATGGCTTCACTGAACCACCGTACTTTCGTTAAAGTCTATGATCTTGGCCTACATGCAAAAACAGTACCGTTTTACTCGATGGACTATCTCAGTGGCCGCACCCTTGAGACAATACTGGCTGAAGACGGCCCAATTAAGCTGCGACAAGCCATAGAGATCTTTTTGGAAGTTCTAGACGGACTCGCCTACGCCCACAGTCACGGCATTATTCATCGTGACATCAAACCGGCAAACATCATGATATGCACTACCAATAGCACTACTGCTAATGGTGCCAGCAATGGGGTGACAGTGGTAAAGATCTTAGATTTTGGCATATCTAAATTTGTCGGTACCGATGGCAAAAAGGCGCAAAATCTCACGGCCGCCGGAGACATATTCGGCAGCCCCTATTACATGAGCCCAGAACAGTGTAGGGGCGAGACCGTCGATGGACGCTCAGATATTTATTCAATTGGCTGTTCACTGTTCGAGTCACTGAGCGCACTTGTTCCCTTCGAAGGAAACAACTCTATCGAAATCGCTCTATTACACCAAGAGCAAGAGCCGCCAAGACTATCTGAAATTATTCCTGAGCTTGAATTGCCGCCATCAATCGACCGGGTCATCGCCAGATGCCTGGCAAAAGAACCGGCCGAGCGCTACCAATCAGCTAAAGAACTTTCAGCCGATCTAGTACGCATTAGAGAAGGCCAAGACGTTCAAAACTACAATTTATCATATCCAGAAACCACTTCTAGAAGACCCACTCAAAAGAAAGTGGCAATAATTAGCGCTATAGCAGCCGCACCGCTAATAGTGGCAGCAGCGGCAACACTAATGACGACGGGCGCAGCCGAGAACAAACAGCCTAGCTCTCCCAATCAAGCCAACAGCGACCTAGTAAATCTGGATTCGGCAGCGCCACTAAATCAATTGAAGCAGACTGAGAATAAACGAGCGTTCAACAACAAAGCCTCCACAATCGAGAAGCAAGAATTCGACAACGCAAACACCAGCCATACAATAGCCAATATAGAGTTGATAGAGCGATTAACAAACAAAGAGTCAGACCTGCCAATCGTCAAAAACGTGCTAATAAAAGAGTTTATTAGAAAGAGAACTGAGCCCTATTCAACAGTAAAAATAATTGCTGGCGAAAAAGTAAACTGCTTCAATTTCCCGACCGACTTTAGCCTCGGCACTATCGGCTATGCAAAACCCGGCTCGAAGGAATGGACGACTGCCCCAGCCCGAGGAACGGTAACTACCATCTATGGCAGACTGCTTAGCATTACGGCCGAACAAGAGTTACTGACCTATCCCGAGCTACTAAACTACTTTAGGCCAAACGAAATTGGCACTGTCAACTTCAACGATTCACAAGTACTTCCAGTTAAGCTACTCCAAGCCCTAGCAAAGCAAGCGCAGTTGCATGGCCTCGAGCTGAGAGGCACCAGGCTAAGTGATAAAGACATACCCTTGCTAGAAAAATTTCAGGCTCTTAAGTCTTTAGACATTGGCAATACAAAGATCACGAGTGCTGCTCTGGCAAAATGTAAAATACTGCCCCAGCTGCAAGCACTACATGCCAACATGCTAACTGATGTCACTCCAGTGCTGGCCGCTCTCGTGAAAAGCAACAAACTGACTGAGCTCAATCTCAACAGTGTTAAATTAAGCTCCGAAGACTACGCCCTCATTTCTCAAATAACCAACCTACAGATTCTGTCACTAAAAGAATCGGCTATCAAAGACGCCGACCTACTAAAACTATCCTCCCTGCCCAATCTCACCACCCTGTATATTGATCGTTGCGGCAATCTCACACCGACTACAATTGATACCCTGAAAAGATTCAAAAGCCTAAAAGAACTAAGACCCCCAGACCAGATCGAAGAGCTATTCAGCGATGAGGCACTGCACCAATCCCTTCCCCATTTGCGGGTAATCTGAACTAATTAGTTCTCGCGCTGCCACAACTCTGTCATTTTTCTAGCCGACAATTGCAAAACGACTAGAAATAGAATCAGCGGAAGAAACTAACGTGATTATTACGACAGAAGTCGTAAACTCGGCAAAATCAGCTCGACGACGTCGAGAAAGACTCTATTTTGTGTATATAGAGTGACAGGAGACAATCTGTGTCAGACGCGCCTAAAAACGAGAGCAAAGAGAAGGAGGGGAAAGCCGCTCCTGATTCGCATTTACACCTCAGCAGCGAGCAGCTGCAGGCCTTGCCCAAGACTGCCAAATTGGAGACAACGCTGTTCGACATGGCGAAGAAGTCTCTATCTGACCGCAGCCAGGTAAGCGGCGAGCCCACAGCGAAAAACAACATCTACCATGAATTAAATCGTGTCATGGGCCTGAATCATTACCCACAGGCACATCTAGATGGAAAAACGGAAATTTCAGACAAAGACTTACCGAAAAGCTGGAACAACGTTCGCAGCCATCAGCAGTTTGCTCTCTATGATAGCTCTCAAGGTAAAGCCGAGACCAAGCCTGAGGCGAAACCAGAAAGCAAATCTGAGACCAAGCCTGAAGCAAAACCTGAAGCCAGCCTAGAAGAGCGCCTCAAGCAAAAAATCAAAGACGAAACCAGCACTGTGCCAGTTGAGGCCGGGGAAGGCTATTTTCAAGTCTGGAAGCGCATGCATCCAGAGCAAACTGACGATGATGTAAATAAAGAAGCCCACCGCATAAAGAAAATCAACGGCGGCCGCGATGTCTTAATAGAGGGCGAACGTCTGCCCACTGCTACAGAAGAAGAGCGTGCCCGTGAACTACAAAAGCGGCTCAAGGAAGCAAAAGAGGCCGAAGAGGCCAGCAAGCTCCCTAAGCCAGACACGCCAAAGCCGGACGCCCAGAAGCCCGAAGAAAGATACGTTCCCAACGATCCCAATAAAGACGCGCCCGGCAAAGCCCCAGTAAAAAAAGAACCAGCCGAAAAAGAACCAACTGGTAAAACTCCAGAAGGCAAAGACCCCGCCAAAGATCCAGCAGAGAAACCCAAAGCCGAGCCAGGCAAAGACACACCGAAGCTACCGCCGACGACTCCTGTAGCTCCAGAGAAAGACAACGGCCCCGACCTGGGGAAAGTCTATGACGCCCTTAGCCGTGAACACCATATGGCCCAAAAAGCCTTTAGCCTCAACGAAAAGGACCAGGGTTTCATCGGCAAGACTTTTGATGTCGCCAAAAACAACATAGGAGCAAGTGGAGAAGGACGCAGCTGGTACGACCCAAAACGCATGTGGTCGGGGCTATTCGACAGTGACTTAGGCTCAAAGGCCACCGAGTTAAAATTAGCGGGCGAAAAAACCAAACTGGATCAGCTCAAACAAGCAGCCGAGGCCAAGGACACAAACAAGTTTGCCACTGTCTACAAGGAGCTGACTGGTCATGATTTTGACCCTAAGGCGGCAAAAGCAGCCCAAGATGCTCAGCAAAAAGGCACGCCTGGCCAAGGTGACGTCATCGCCGCTCTGCAAGGCTCGCAAGCCGCAAGGTCGTTTGACCAGTCTCAACACAACGGCGTCGACGCCATCACCGATATTGGCGTAGCGCTAGCTGTAGCGGCCTCAATGAGATCTGGCAAACTGGGCATGACCGAAACCATGCTGCGCGCAACCTCAAAAGGTGCACTAATAGGCGGCCTCTCCAAAGCCGGACTGATGCAGGCCGATGGTAAGTACGCCAATTTAGGACACGACCTGGCCATAGGCTCCCTGATGGGCCTCACTGTTCCCATCGGTGAACTCGGTGGCGCCCAACTGAGCAGGGCTCTCGGCAAAAAATTTGGCATGAGCGTCACCGGTGATTTGCTGAGCGCCAAAATTGAAACTCAGGGGGCCACAATCGGCACCAAACTAATTAGCGCAGCGGCCAAGTCAGGCACTTCTGGTGGCGTATTTGGTGCAATTGAAAGCCCGGGCCGCGAAGCAATCAATGCCGTTGAGCAGGGGCGCCCGATCACTGCTAGCGATCTAGCAATGGCCAGCTTGAAGGGTTCAGTACTCGGCTTCATCGGCGGAACGGCCTTAGGTGCATCTGTTGATGGCATCAGCAATGGCTTCCGCTCTTATCGCCCTGGTGCAGTGACAAACATCAAAAGCAGCATTAACGGCGTGGATGTGCCCAGTTCAGGCACAGTTGGCCTGGCTGATGCCGCAAAAATACTCGATACCGACGCTAATAAACTGGCTCAGCTAGCGGCAGAGAAGCCCTACGAAGCGGTCTCTAAGGCCATTAATTTATACGAAAAAACCGGACTCAACATCAAGAAAGTTGATCCAATCACTGGCGAAAGCCTTCTGCCCAAAGGCTTTGACGATGCCTTAAGCACTGTGCAAAACGTCGATTTACTGACTGCTGAAGCCGGTTTAAAGCTAAGCGGCAAAGTAAAGGTAGTGCAGGCCACCGATGAATTTCTCACGGCTAATCCAACGGCCGTGCAAGAGCCACTGGCCCGCGTGGTGGCCGACGCAAACTATCAAGAAGTAATCAGACTAAAGACCGCCCAGGGTGGTCAAACCGCTGCTGATGCATTTGAACAGAACTTCCGCCAGGGCTTTGAGAAAGATCTCAAAACCTCTATGGCTGTGCGCCAGGTCAATACAAGTGGCCTAGAGCCAGCCGAAGCACTACGATCGTCAAGCCCAGAAGTGGAAGCCGCCTACAAACAAAAAGCGGCAGACTACTTCAAAGACATGACTGACCCAGCCAAACGGCAACAGTTAAACGAGCTGGTAGACGACATCTACGGCAAGTTCAACCCTGAAACCTTGAGCAAAGGCAATCTAGAAACGATACTACAGGGAGTGCCCGCAGCCGACCGCCAACTGGCGGTGGCATTACTGCAAGAATCGGCAGGAACTTCTTCTGATAGCATTCTCAAAGCACGCTTCCAAGCGCTTAAAAACGATATCGCTAGCCAAGTTGGTTCTTCCACCCCAGACAATGTCTATACGCTCTCAGCCGACTCCTCGGCTAACTTGCTTGGTTATCTCTATCGCAAGAGTAACAGCATTGGCATGAGCATGAACAACATAGACAATCTGGTTGAGCAAGTGCAAAAAGGCAATATACCTAACAAAGTTGTACTTTTCGATGACCTTTCAAGCACTACCATGCCTCCTGCTACCCTTGAAGCCCTTAAGAAAGTGCCGAAAGTATTTGTAGTAGACGTCGGTTCATTCGAGCGCTCAATCAACGTCATTGACGTCGCTAAAGGTCCGCAAGCTGTTGCCGAAAAGCTATCAGTACTGTTGACGGAAGCAAAAGCAATCAAAGCTAAGTATTCCGACAGACTCTGGGTTGGCTCAATTGACTCTGGTGTGGCCAAACTAACTATGACCGAGAGCTTTGACGCCGCCGCCCAGGCCATTGGCCCAAATGTTCATGTAATCAGACCGTCCCAGAGCCTGTCGATACCTAACGCCACCGCTCCTGCGGACTTGGCACGAATGAGCGATGTCGATGCCCTGCACTCTCAGTACAATGTACCTAAGGCTTCAAAAGAACAGATTGCAAACTTCCTCGCTGGCTATGTCGGAGAAGAACGAGAACTGGCGGCCCGCATGCTAGCCGAAGGAGCAGTGCACAACTCCTTCCCTGTCATGGTGAGAAAAGCTGTCGATCTGCACACCAAGTTATCGGCAGCCTTGCGCGAAAGTGGTCTGGGCATGAACGACTTGCTTGTGGTTTCAGACAAAGACCCAGGCGGCAGCACACACTTGGTCAGCTATCTCTTCGGCAAAGCTAACGGCATGCCAGCAGAGAATTTCGTCTCAAACCAACGCCTCAACAAAATGATTGCCAGCGGGCAGGCCAAAGGCAAGGCCGTAGCCTACTTTGATGACACAATCTACTCTGGCTCACAAATGGCAAGCAATCTGGAAGGCAATATATCTGGCCTGATGCCCTTCAAAAAGGTCTTCGTTGCCAGCCTGGGAGCCTACGAACAAGGCGTAAACAAAATCAAAGGCACTCACTTAGGCTCACTGGGCAAAGTGGAAGTAGCGACTTCTAGCACACACCAACCGTTCTACTCACAGAGCCATCCGTTCTATTCAAGACTAGGATCTGGTCAGCAATATACAGTGAAAAACATCGGCGGTTCGGAAGGCTTCGGCAACGTGCAGGGCTCTCTGATTTGGTCTTACATGTACCCAGATAACAATCTCACCTTCTTTGGCTCGAAATTCTCTGGGTCAGTGCTGAGGCTGCCCGGGCCGTAGGAGCTTGCTAGTACGTTCTGTAGATTCTGAGACAAGGCTTTGACGCGTTAGCTAGCCAATCAGTGCTAAAGACTCTATTAATTGGTATCAAACTATAGTGGTAAGGCACCACCAGCTTTACTTTGGCACCGTTGTCTAAAAATTCGATAGTGGCGCCAGGAGCAGGGTCGACGACAGCTAAGCACTTATACTCTCTCAAGATATTAGCGAAAACATCCCTTTCAAGCCGCAAAATACAGAGGCCGTCATTGTCATCAAACTTTGAAGGATAGTATAAATAGAGTAGACGAATACCTACGCCATCTACAGATTTAACAGGACCAACTGAACAGTGGAAAACAGATGGCAATGGAAAAGCCATCATAAGTATGCTTGCAATGGCAGCCAAAACTGAGCAAACCACTGATGGTATAACAAAGCATTTCATGACTGTTTTGAAGGAAGACTTTGGCAGCCTATGTACCATTACAGCAAGAATAGCCGGTATGGTGCATACAAGTACTGTCGCTAAATTCTGATACTGACCATCAACGAATACAAAACCATGCTCGCACACACCGGTGTCTGGCAGAAATATCATTGCGGCCAAAAACAAGAAAACGATTGAAAGAAAGCTGACTAGAAACACATGACACCCAATTTAAGTTTAGCTCACAGCCAGACTTCGCAGAGCTTCAGGCAATTCTAGCGCAGTTAAGTAGATAAGCCCTGCCATCTTATTGCGCAAGGTTCAGAACACGACATCAATCGTCGATTGTTACACCTTCGCGTCGAAGAGCCTGCCTGTACATATCTAGTAGACTCCTTGATGCGAAGGCCGTGCTGCCAACCTCCTTAATTAGGCTGTAGGCCCGAGAAATATTGACACGCCGCTCTTCTTTATCGCGAGAGCGCGAGTAGTTTAAGTAGCAGTGAAAAGAAAGGGCTCTCTTGGCGGGTCCATAACCAGTTTCGGCTTGCTTTTGCAAGCGCTCCTCAAGATCCTTTGCACCAGCCATCTGATCCAGTTCGGCGCTGAACTTCGACCACTCGGCAAACTCGAGAAGATATTTATGCGCCTCAGGATACACGGACAGATCCTCGGCCATTAATACAACCGGCCTTCGACGGGTCACCTCTGCGGTCTGAAAATCAAAAACACTCAGACCATACCTCGTGGCTACCTCGATAAGGGCTGGTAAACCAATCTCGGCTTCGGAATAAACCAAAACAAGTGTAATAGTGCCATGCTCAAGTTGAGCATCGTTACCCCAAATGCTTTTGTTTGCCTCCTCTTCCGTGAAAATGTCATCAGGTCGAGGGAAGATAGAATAAACGCTCTGTAGAAAGAGGTAAAGCTTCAGCTCATCTGATTCGTCTAGAGCCCTTTGATGCTCGGCTTTCGAACCAGTCTCTGCGCTAGCAGAAGGTGGCACGTCCCACACTGAAACTTCAAGGTAATAACTCATTGCCCGCCTTCTCCAGCTCAAAGCAAAGTCTACAATACGTAGCAAGGAACGACATCAACAATTTCTGAAGCGCTTGGCAGCAAGCGGTACTCGACCATTCGTTGGAGATGGATTACTTCAAAGAAAACCAGCCCCACAATCATTGCAGCCAACAGCGCGTGGAAACTTCCAAGATTTTGACGTATCAATTTGGTCCTGAACGTGTAGAATCTCGTAAGTCTTGTATTTATGAGCAACTAAACTATCTCTATGCCAACTTTAGACAAACTTCTTGCCGGCCTTACCACCGACCTCAGCGTCGCATCGGGCCCAGCGAGTCTCAGCGAACTAGAAACTGCACAAATAGATATCGCCGGAATTACCACCGACCCTGAACTGTGCCAGCAAAATTTTCTCTATGTGGCGGAAGAAAGCGAAACAGTCGACAGCACGCGTTATGGCGTCAGACTGGACGGGCGGGACTACATAAACCGCGCTCTCGAGAATGGAGCCACAGTGGTTCTCTCCACCCCAGAGACAAAATTGCCGGACGGCAGCAAAGCGCTACTGTTACATCACCCTGTTCCCCTATCGATTCTTGGACCAATATGCTCAGCCTTCTATGGCGAGCCAAAACCAGAAAATATTGCCCTCATCACTGGCACTAATGGCAAAACTTCCACTGTCAATTTTTGCAAGATGCTCTGGAGCGCTGCTGGACTGGAAAGTTGCTCGGTGGGCAACCTTGGTGGAGTATTGACCGATGGCACTTTGATCTGGGACCGCGACCCCACTTTATCTGTGCCCGAAACAGTAACTCTGCACACTATGCTCAATATGCTGGCTTTGCGCCACATCAATCACGTTGCTTTCGAAGCCACCAGCCATGCCATTTTTGATTATCGCTTGCATGGTGTCGCCGCCAATATCGGCGCCTTCACCAATCTCACTCGCGACCATCTTGATTTTCATTCGACTATGGATGAATACTTCCGCGTCAAGATGATGCTCTTCAATAACATATTAGAACCAGGCAGCCATGCCATTCTCAATGCTGATGCAGAATGGTTTGCTCCGGCGCTTGCCATTTGCCGCGCCCGCAATCACAAGATAATTACTTATGGTGCTCAAGGCGAAGATGTACGCCTGGTAAAGAGCGTTCCTCAGCCTTTGGGGCAAAGACTCACCCTTTCAATATTCGGCAAAACTTACGAATGCAATCTCAATTTATTTGGTGAATTCCAGGCAAGCAACGCCCTCTGCGCTCTTTCAATTGTAATCGCCTCAGGCGTTGACGTAGAGACCGCCGTGGCCAATATGGAAAAATTGAGCGAAGTGGAAGGTCGCCTCAATTTAGTGGCAACCAGTGCAACAGGCGGCAAAGTAATTGTCGACTACGCCCATTCACCAGACGCTATCAGAGCCGCTCTGGAGGCTTGCAGAAGCTTCACCACGGGCAAACTGACAATCGTGTTTGGTTGTAACGGCGAACGCGATTTAGGCAAGCGCAAAGATATGGGAGCTGTGGCTCAGGCTTTGGCAGACAATGTCATTGTCACAGATGGCCATCCCCGCTCAGAAGATCCGGCAACAATAAGGCGAGATGTTCTTGAAGGTGCGCCAAAAGCCAGAGAAATAGCTGGTCGAAGCGAAGCAATTGCAGAAGCAATCAGCAATCTTGCCAATGGCGATACAGTTCTAATTGCTGGTCTAGGCCATGAGAACTTCCAATCAATTGGCGGAAAGAACCTGCCTTACTCTGACCGCGAAACGGCCCAAAAGATTGCCGCTAGCCTAACTAGACGTTAGTGCTCAAACCGTGAGGATTTTGGCATGCCCACAAATTGCCAAGCTTCCCCAAGTATTGTAAGTCTAGAAATATTAGATCATCACCCCCGGGTCTAATCAAATACTAGGTGCATTGAAGCAAAAGCCTCAATGCACCTTTTACTGTTTTACGCCACTACCAGCAGTGGCATAGCGCCAGCCGCGCTAGCGCTTTTCTATGCTAGATCAAATTAAAACTAAAGCTCATGATTGCTAACAGTAGCTCTATTTAGTTAGCGTTTCTGTATATCTTTTACTTCTTTCAATTAAAGCCAACAAACAGCAAACCAAACCGCACCGGCCCCCACCCCAAATTCTCACAAGCAGCTCGCTGTTCGGCACACCGCAGATTTACCATTGCTTCACAGCTGAGCCTTCTATATTTCAAGCAACTCTGATTGGAACGACAATGAAATACGTCTTTGGTTTTCTTCTTGCCCTGCTCTTCATCCTCGGCATGCTGCACCTGCTTCTCGGCGCCGCAGTCACGGCTGAAGGCCTCTACATCTC
>Ga0075444_10000860_pt1 | contig 18357 bp, 17 predicted proteins | sample CoawatmetaG01DNA_FD_76836 | JGI IMG/M metagenome (GOLD analysis project Ga0075444, IMG submission 76836) | Marine microbial communities from the West Antarctic Peninsula - Coastal water metaG017-DNA | ecosystem: Environmental > Aquatic > Marine > Coastal | place: Atlantic Ocean: West Antarctic... | reverse complement strand
GTATGAAAAAGTACTTATCTGAAAATTCTAAATTAGCAAGTGAATTCCATCCAACAAAAAATGGCGATTCAAAACCTGAAGACTTTACATCAGGTTCTAATAAAAAATTATGGTGGCAATGCTCTAAAGGTGATGAACATGAATGGGAGGCAACAATCAATAGTAAAAAGAAAAGAAGTTGTCCATTTTGTAGTGGAAAAAAGTAAGTAAAACAAATAATTTGTTAGCAAGAAATCCTAAACTAGAAAGTGAATGGCATCCCACAAAGAATGGAGACTTAAAACCAGAGAATGTTACATCAGGTGCTGAACAAAAATTTTGGTAGCAGTGTTCTAAAGTTGAAGAACATGAGTGGGAGACAAAAGTATATTCAAGGAATCAAGGAGGAGATTGTCCATTTTGTTCAAAAATGAGGAAAAGTAAATAAAGCAAAACTGCTAAAAAAAACTATCTAATTTAAGGGGTGAACAAACTTTTAGACGCAAAACTAATAAGTCACTATGGAGTGATTCATTATGAACTTTTTTAGGTATTTTTTTAGTTCAACCAAAATGGACATCTCTTTAGTGTGGCAGTCAATTCTTGTGATTCTGACTTATCAAACTAAACTCCTAGTATTTTTGATGAGTTACTTAAGAAATCTTTAAAATTGAAATTAACTAAAATTGAATTTTGGCTTAGTGATTAATTTTCTATTTTTTTCTTTATGAAATTAACATCAAAAAAATATGTTTAAATTAACATCTAAATTAAAAATTAATTAATAGATATATTAAAGGGGAAATAGTTGCGTAATCACGATGTAAAAAAGATTGAAAAATTATTTTTAGACTCAATCAAAACAAAAGAATCTATTGTTAAAGATAGACTTTTTACTCCACTAGCTCGCATGAGTGAAATAGCTGTTGAGGCAATAACTAATAAAGGTAAGTTAATGTTATGTGGTAATGGTGGATCAGCTGCAGACGCTCAACATTTAGCCGCTGAAATGCTTATAAGATTGAGACCAAGTTATAATAGAGAGGGGATCCCTGCTATTTCATTAACTCAAGATACATCAACAATTACTGCATGCGGAAATGATTTTGGATTTGATCATCTTTTTGAACGAATGGTGCAATCTTTAGGAAAAGAAGGAGATGTACTTATTGCAATTACTACATCTGGTAACTCTAAAAATATTATTCTTGCTATGCTTGCAGCAAAAGCTATGGGAATAAAAGTATTTGCGTTCCTTGGTTCAGGAGGAGGTGAGGCTATTTCCCTATCTGATGAATACTTCCTTGTTCCTAGCAATGATACTGGAAGAATTCAAGAGTCACATATAACTGCAGGTCATGCTCTCATGGAGTGTATTGAAGATAAACTTATTGAGTGTGATTTCGTCCACCTTCAGGAATGAATATTTCACTGAAAGACATAGAGGTATTTATTTTTGATTTTGATGGTGTATTAACCAATAATCTAGTTCATTTAGACAGTCAGGGTAATGAGTGGGTTAGCTGTAGTCGAGCTGATGGCTTAGCATTTGATGCACTTCGTAAATTGAATCAAAATGTTTATATTCTTTCAACAGAAAAAAATCAAGTTGTAACAGCTAGAGCAAATAAACTTCAAATTCCAGTTATTCAGGGTATAGCAGACAAGAGTAAAAGTATAAAAGAACTAGCAAATAGAGAGAATTTCAATTTAGATAAAGTTTTATATTTAGGCAATGATTTAAATGATTATAATGCAATGAAATTATGTGGTTTCTCGGCCTGCCCTTCTGATAGTCACAGTAAAATTGCCTCAGTTTCAGATATTGTATTAAGAACGGCTGGTGGTAATGGGGTTGTTAGAGAGCTTTTAGAAGAGGTATTTGAGCTTAATTTATTAAAAATTTTATATCAAGATCTTTAAGCGCTTTATAAATATTCATTAACTTTTGTTCTGCTAAGAATTAAAATAATTATATTTATATAGAAAATAAAGTTCAACTGATGATCTCTAAAAACTAACATCAAACCCAATCATCAAAAAAAATAACTAGCCATTTGATAAAATGATGTTAATGTCATAAGGACAGTAAAAGTTCAAAATATTTATACCTTTATTTGCCCAAAAGACTCAAATTTTTTATCATTAATTGATTGAAATTTTTACTACTTTTTAAATTGATAAGGCGAAGGAGCATTAGAAGAACTTAGATGCTCAACTTCTTTACCATATTCCTGAATTTGAGATTTAATATCTAGCCCTACATTCTCAGACCATTTATTTATTAATATATTTGTTATATTTCCCAACTTCCCATTAGCGATTTGTAAGCCTTGTAATGAAACAGTTGGCAAAATACAAAAAGGTGTTCCAGTCATAAAGGCTTCATCAGCAGTATAAACATCGTATGGTTCAATATTGCACTCTTTACATGGAATATTAAGCTCTTCAGCAAGTGTAAATATATAGTCTCGAGTAATACCACGCAAAATATTTTTACCTTCAGGTGTTAAAATTTCGCCATTTTTTACAATGAAGAAATTATCACCAGTGCCTTCTGTGATATAGCCATCTAAATCCAGTAGAAGTGCCCAGTTATTCTCACCTTTAATCTGCGAAACTTCAATATTAGCCATCTGATAAAAAAGTCGACTTCTATTTTTAATCTTGGGATCCATCAAGAATGCTGGTATTGCGCGTTGAGATGGAATAACAGCATTAATACCTTCATCAAATAGATGGCCCATTGATGCAACTGTCCACTTGAGAGGGAAGTCTGCAATAACAACTGTTGGCTCTAACTTTCCATCAAAAACTGGAGCATATAGACCTAATGGCCCCCTACTAACATTAATCATTAATCTATGCTCATCATGGCTTTCAAATACTTTATCGTTTCTTTCAATAGTCTCATAACAAGCTTTTTCTAACTCATCAATAGTCATATTCATAGGGATGCGCAATATTTTAATGCCTACATAAAGACGCTCAAGATGCTCTCTTAATTTAAATTGTTTTTTATTAAAAGATCGAGTCATTTCAAATACCATATCACCAAACATTAGCGCTGAATCAAAGATTGATATCTTTGCCTCACTTTCTGGCACAAATTTACCATTCATGTATACCACTCTTCCTGAATCCATCATTCTATTCCTTAATTATAAATTCTTTCATTAACGCAGAACACATAAGAAGATCAGTAGCATTATCAATCTCAAACATTTTCCAAAAAGCCATTTTTGAGTAGCCAATTTTACCACCAAGGCGATTGGATTCTTTTTGAATAATAGCTGTTTTAAACAAATAAAAAGAGCCATTTTCTATAATTTGCTCTTTGAAGTCTTGTCTTCTTTTTCTATTTTTATAATCATAATTGACGCTGTCAATACCCACATTTGACTCCTCCCAAAAGAATAAATCATCAGCTATGCTTGCAGCAAACATAGAATCATAATTTCCATTAATAAAACTAGTAATAGCATTATCAATATCCGACACCTCTCTTAATGGGGAGGTTACTTGTGGCGCTAATACAATATCAACTAGTACATCATTATTATGTAAATAGTTAATTGCATGCTGCCATGCAGATTCTGATGTTGAAGAGTCTTCTGAAATATTATTGGGTCTCTTGATTATTTTTGCCCCATATTTCTCTGCAATCTGCAATATCTCATCATCATCTGAACTAACCCATACATCTGAAACCTTCTCTGCACCTAAGCATTGATCTATCGTCCAAGCTAATAAAGGCTTACCACAAAAATTAATAATATTTTTATTAAGAATACCTTTTGAGCCACCTCGAGCAAGAATAATACATTGAATATTCATAGACTTACCTTTACCAACTGGTTCTTCCACCATCTACTGCAATAATTGCACCATTTAAGTAACTTGAAGCATCAGAAAGCATCCAAATAAGCGTGCCCTGATATTCATTGGGGCTTGCAAGTCTATTCATTGGAATTCTGCTTGATACTTTTTGTAGAAAATACTCTGACTGACCATTTTCAATACCGCCAGGACACATTGCATTACAGCGAACTCCTTCTTCTGTCCAGTATGTCGCCAAATATCGTGTTAAGCCTATCAAACCAGTCTTAATAACAGAATATGTTACAGGTTTAACATTTTGAAGGCTATTTTCTTCACCATCAATTTTATATAGCCTCTGATCTGGACCTATCAGCCCCAAGTCTGAGGAAATATTAACAATAGAACCACCGTTTATATTTTTAGAAATTTTTTGTCCATAATGCTTAGAACATAAAAATGAACCAGTTAAACCTACACTTATATCATCATTCCATATATGAATCGGAAAATTTTCTAATCGAGAAAAATTTAAATTATTGCTACCTTCAACCTTTGGATTATTTGCAGCATTATTAACTAGACAATCAATTTTTCCATAATTTTTTTCTAACAACTCTGCATTGATCTTAACAGCATTTTCATTAGTTATATCGCAAGCAAATCCAGCAGCATTTGTATTATATTTAGAATTTAATTTATTGGCTAAATTATCAACATCTTCTTGATTTAAATCTATCAATATTGGTATTCCACCATAACAAGCAACTGCCTCTGCATGTTTTGAGCCTAATAGTCCTGATGCACCAGTAATTACTACAACTTTACCGTCTAACCTAAACAAATTTTCTAACATTCACATCACTCCAATAGTCTGACCACCATCAATAGCTAAGTTTATACCTGTAATAAAACTAGCTTGATCTGAACACAAAAAAACTGCCGCACTTGCTATATCTCTTGGTGTTGCAAAACGATTCATTGGAACTGAAGTTTTAATCATTTCATCTACTCGTTTTTTATCTTGTTTAATTTTTTTATCCCAAGAGCCGCCATCAAAATAAACATTTCCTGGTGAAATAACATTGACACGAATATTGGGTGCTACTTTCCTTGACATATTTTTAGCTAGTGCAATAATTGCAGCTTTTGCCGTAGAATAATCAGTTGGCGCGCCAATTGCTTCCATTCCAGCAATCGAAGAAATAAATAATATCACTCCATCTGATTCTTCAAGCATTGGTAAAAAAGTACGTGCAGTTTGTAAAGCTGACTCAAAATTATTATTCCAATTTTTTTTCCAATCATTGTCATTTGGAATACTATCAGCAACACTTTGACCATCCCCAACATTTATAACAATAATATCTAACTGTTCCCACGACTCTTTAATTGTAATACTTAAATTATTTAAAGACTCGATATCTGAACAATCGCAACGAGAAGCAAAAACATTTTTCTCACCATAACTATCCTGTAACTTCTCTTCATTACTAAATAAATCATCAGAGCCACGTGAAACTATGCAAACTTTTGATTTTTCATTAAGAAACTGTTTTGCAATAGAAAGGCCGATTCCTCTAGAGGCTCCAGTTATTAAAACTTTTTTATTATTTAAATTAAGATTCATTAATTAAATTATGATTAACCAATACTATTAATAAGAGGCACTATATATTTTAGCTGTTGTTTGAATATTTCGATTCCTTCATCATCGCGATAAGCCTGCATAATAAAAGGACCTTGGTAGTTAAATTTTTTCAACTCATTAAAAAAATTTATAAAGTCAGCATTCCCATTTCCTAGTCTTACTGGACCACCACCCAATATTCTATCTTTAATATGAATATCTGTAATTCTATCACCATAAGCTGCTAACTCTTCATAAGAATTAAAACCTAATGCAGCACTATTACCAATATCATAATTAATAGTAATATTTTTTGAATTAAGCTTATCCAATAATTCAATAAATGGCTTTGGCGCTAAATCAGTTTCTAAAGATAAATTTATGCCTTCTTTCTCAATTGTTGGGATAATTCTTTTAATTAATTTAACAAATCTACTAACCGCTTCTCTAGTTTTTAGACTCGATTGGTCAACACAGGGGATTACAATGTCACTTATTTTTAATATTTTAGCTGCATCAATCAATCTTTCTAAAACTTTATAGCTTTCTTCAGAAACTTTGTTATTACTTGAATGAAGAGGAGCCTCCATAAAATAATCTGCACAAATAGTTTTTACTGAAACACCAGAATCTTTTATTACATTGACTATTTTTTCCACACCACCTGGATGAAGTAATGGATTTTTTTCAGAATCATTAAAATCTAAGATAAATTCAATTAAGTCTAGGCCACATTCTTTAGCAATCTTAAATTCATTTTGCCAATTTCCAACAGGAAAGGCTTGATACCTCCCTTGATATTTAGGCAATAATCTTCCTTGCATAACACCTAATTTATTCTTCATTAAAAACCTTTTAACCTAATTGCCTTTAGATAATGTTAATAATTTTACAAACCTAGGTGCTGACGAAGATTTTTAGCAATAGGTATCTCATCCTCAATAACTCTTTTAATGCCATCCCCCATTGCTATTTCACTTTTTCTAACTGCCCCAACTAACTGCCTGAAACCACTCGGCTCTACAGATGCAGATTGATCAGAGCCATACATCGAACGATCAAGAGTAATATGTCTCTCAAGAGAGGTAATACCCAATGCTGCTGCTGCTGTCGAAATGGCAATACCTGTTTCATGCCCACTATATCCAACATCACATTGGTACTTATCCCTAAGAGTATTAATCATATTAAGATTAGCATTTTCATCCTTCATTGGATAGGTGGAAATAGTGTGCATTAATTCAAAAGGGCAATTTTCCTTTCTAAATATATCGACTGCTTTATCAATATCTTCATAAACTGTCATTCCTGTTGATATAAAGGTGCGCTTCCCCTCTTTAGCAACCATTTTAAGCAAGTCTTGATAAACAATCATAGCAGAAGCAATTTTATTATATTTACAGTCAAACTGTTGCAAGAAAATTTGACTATTTAAGTCCCAAGCTGAAGCAAACCATTCAATATCCTTTTCTTTACAATATCTATCTATTTCTCTATACTCAGCTAAACCAAACTCTAACCCAGCTTTTTGTTCACGTTGAGTGATACCCCATTGGCTTTCTCTAGGTAAATTTAAAAAATCTTGAGTATAAACCTGGTTAAGATCTCGCTTTTGAAATTTAACCGCATTGCAGTTAGATTCTACTGCAACATCAATTAGTTCTTTGCAAATTGACATACTTCCATTATGATTAATACCTATTTCAGCTATTATGTAAATTGACATTTTTTTTTCCAATCAAGATTTAATTGTTCAATTTTAATTACTATTAATAAGGTGATGGATGTTTTTTCAAAACAAATATACACAAATTAAATCAATTCATATGTTAATAAATTTACAATCTTTTTTATTTTTATACGAATTATGAAATTAATATTAATGCCTATAACTGTATATAGCTTTGTCTGGTATAACATTATCATCAAAAAAATAGAATATCAAAATAAATGATTAAAAAATGTCTTTTCCCGGCAGCTGGTTATGGGACTCGTTTCCTGCCTGCCACCAAAGCTATCCCTAAAGAAATGTTACCCATACTAACAAAGCCATTATTACAATATGCTGTTGAAGAAGCTCAGTTTGCAGGAATAACCAATATGGCAATTGTTACTGGAAGGGGCAAGAGGGCAATTGAAGATCACTTTGATAATTCATATGAACTTGAATCACAATTACGTGGTACTTCAAAAGAACATTATCTAAATGAAATCAATGAAGTAATAAAAAAATCTTCTTTCACCTATGTTCGTCAGAAAGAAATACTTGGCTTAGGCCATGCGATTCTTTCTGGGGAGCCTCTTATTGGTAATGAGCCTTTTGCTGTAATTCTGGCAGATGACTTATGTGATTGTGATGAAAGTGGCGTCATTTCACAAATGATTGAAATATATAATCATCATCAGTGTTCAATTGTTGCGATTGAAGAAGTCCCAATGACTCAAACAAATAAATATGGAATTATTACTGGACAGTTAGTTGAAAATTCTACTAATACTTACCTAGTTACCGAAATGGTTGAAAAACCTGAAGAAGAAAATGCTCCAAGCAATATGGCTATTATTGGTCGTTATATATTAACTCCTGATATCTTTGATATTCTTAGGAACATGAGTCCAGGAATTGATAAGGAAATACAAATCACTGACGCTTTAAATGTACAGGCCAAAAAAGGCAAAGTTATTGCATATAAATTTAAAGGAAATCGATTTGACTGTGGAAGTATCAAAGGATTTTTAGATGCTACCAATCATTTTGCTAATAATCTAAAATTTAACACATAAAAACTTATATAAATTATTTATCTCTAGATTCAGAGTTACTATCTGCATTAAAATGTTTTGGTTTATACTCTGGTAAAAGCTTTTTAAGTAGTTTATAAATTTTCTCAGTCTCAGAATTTTCTGCAGCTATTCTGATTTCATTTAACATAGGCTCTAATTTATCCCACTCTATCATTTTTTCTTCAGCCGACATAATCAAATCACTCTGGGTAGAAGTAAAACTACCTTCAATTAAAAGCTCTTCATAAAGTTTTTCTCCAGGCCTTAATCCAGTATATTTAATTTCTATATCACCATCTAAATTTTTTTCATCACGAACTACTAAACCGCTTAATTGAATCATCTTTATAGCTAAATCATTAATTCGAATAGGGTCTCCCATGTCCAATACGAATAGCTCACCTCCTTTTGCCATAGAGCCTGACTGTATAACTAATTCTACTGCTTCAGGAATAGTCATAAAATACCGTACCACATCAAAATGAGTCACTGTAACAGGGCCTCCAGTTTTAATTTGATTTTTAAACAAAGGTATTACTGAACCACTTGAGTCAAGTACATTACCAAAACGAACTATAGTAAAACAAGTATTATTCGGTTGTTTGGAAAATGCTTGCAAAATCAATTCGCCAACGCGCTTACTTGCCCCCATTACGTTAGTCGGCCTTACCGCCTTGTCAGTTGAAATTAAAACAAAGGTCTCGACATTTGAAGAAATAGCTGCCTTTGCAGCATTTAATGTACCAATTATATTATTAAGAATCCCTTGAGAGGGATTACATTCTACAAGTGGGACGTGCTTATATGCAGCAGCATGATAAATAGTTTGTACAGAATAATATTTACAAGTAAATTCAACTTTTTTTCTGTCAATAACAGAACCTATTACTGGAAAAATTTCTACATTGGATATACCAATATTTATCAACTCTTGTTCAATAATATAAAGTGCAGATTCACTAAACTCAAAAAGAATTATTTTTTTAGGTTTCAAAAATAGTATCTGACGACACAATTCTGAGCCTATTGAACCCCCTGCACCAGTAACCATTACTACTTTTTTAGAAATATTTGCTTTTAGAAGTTTAGTATTTGGCTTGACTGGGTCTCTACCTAATAAATCTCTTAAATTAATTTCCAATAAATCATTAATACTAACCCTTCCCTTTGCCAGCTCTGTCAAACTTGGTAGCGAGCGAACCACTACTGGAAAGGGCTCTAAATGGTTAATAATTTCACTTCGGCGAGAACGTGTTATTGAGGGCATAGCGAGTAAAACTTCTTTAACGTTATATTTCTCAATTAAATCTGCTATATCATTTTCATTAAATACCACTAGACCGTTAATAGATTGACGATACAGTTCATCAGCATTATCGATAAACACTACTGGTTTATATTCCTTAGACTGATACAAGGCAGTACACAACTCTCTACCCGCTGAACCAGCACCATATATCAACACATTTATTTTTTGTGATAAAGGATTAGTTATATTTGACTCTGATAACAACCAGCGAGCAAAAAAGCGTGAGCCACAAACACTCATCAACACTAAAATCCAATTAATCAGAATGACAGAGCGTGGAATGCCGTCCACAACAGTCATAAAAACGATTAAAGCCCATAAAACCGCATACAAAGTAGCAGCTTGATTGATATGCCAAAGTGCTTTAAAGCCAACGTAACGAATCATCTCACGGTAGAGTCCAAAGACAGAAAAAATTGGCAATGCCAATATCGGTGAAGCAATCATTATCAGCAGCAAATTATTATTCTCAGTTGGATAATAAAAATAACCCAAGCGAAGGGAAAATGCAAAAAATATACTAGTAATAACAGCACAAGCATCAAACAATAAAATTAATGTTTGCTTGTTTCTTCTGGAAAGATTGAGTAGAGCTTGAATCATGCCTTATATTATAGTTGACAATTATTTATTGATATAGGATTATATTTGACGCTTATGACAAAGATAAATCGGTGAATTATCTGGTCACTCATTTAGGGTTGGTGCTGCGCTTGACTTACTAGATAAAAATATCCTACTAGAGAAAATTATGCTTAGAGGTGGTTGGAAATCAGAAACTAGCGCAATGAGATATCTTCAAAGCTGGAATGATAGCAACTGGTTGATTCTTAATTGATTACAAATACTAATAAATCTAATTTAACATTATCACAATCTTTACTAGTGGCTTACACCATCTTGGCTAAAAACCTTTAAGAAAGTTATCCACAATATTTTCATATCAAACCAAAAAGATTGACGATTTAGATATTCTACATCTAGTGCAACTTTATCAGAAATTGATAGCTCGTCTCGTCCGTTCACTTGTGCCCAGCCTGTAATGCCAGGTAATAATTTATCCACACCTTTCTCAGCGCGTAAAGCAATTAAATCTTCTTGATTAAATAGCGCAGGTCGTGGCCCTACAAATCTCATATCGCCTTTTAATACTAAGAACAATTGTGGAAGCTCATCTAAACTTGAACGACGCAAAAAACCACCAATCGGTGATAAATAAGAATCTGGATTATTCAGCAAATGTGTCGCTTCGTCAGGGGTATCAATCAACATTGATCTAAATTTTGGCATTTTAAAGATTACATTATTTTTGCCAACTCTATCAGACCAATATAAGGCTGGACCCTTAGATGATAAGCGAACAGCGATAGAAATCAATAGCATAGGAGCTACTGAAAGCAAAAGAATGGCAACACATAGTAATAAATCAATAATCCGTCTCATTCATATCCCTTAAAAATTTCTTGGCTTTAAATCCAAGCGCCTCTAATTTGGAAGAAGAATAACACTCATCACCCAGTAATTTGTTAATTTTATATTTAACACTAGGACTTACCAGGCTAGCAATATCGAACAGGAATTTTGGTACGTTCCATTTTGGAATTGATTTTCCTAAAATCTTGCACATAGCATAATAAATCTCATGAGAAGAATAAGGTGTACCATCTGTTGCGATAAATATTTCTCCATTAGCTCGTTTGTCTCCAGCAATCAGTAAAATCGCTCGCACTAAATCATCTACATGAATCATAGAACGTCGGTTACCCATCTCAGGCAAGGGTGGAAACCATCCATTCTCAATTCCAGACAGCATCAATTGTAAATTACCTTTTACATCTGGGCCATAAACCAATGAAGGGCGAACAATTGAAATATGCATGCCTGATACTTGACCCATCTCTAATAATTTTAATTCTGCTTCACGTTTCGTTTTTCCATAAATATCTTCTGTATTTCTTTGATCTTCCTCGTTCGCGCATTTTCCAAGAAGTGGATTTCCACCCGCCTTAACACTACTAACAAACACAAACCTCTTGACGCCAGAATTCACTGCAAGATTTGCCAATTGAACTGTGGCATCCACATTTAACCTGTAATAAAGATCTTTAATCTTACTTGCATCACGCATATCGTGTGCAAATCCAGCTAAATGAAAAACAGTATCTATGCCATCTAGAGCGGCATCAGGAATAAAATCAGATTGCAAGTCACAAACAACAGTATCTTCAAATTGATATTTTCTAGATAAAAAACGAATTTCACTACCTGACTGCTTTAAAGCTGCAACCAATCTCTGACCTATGAATCCACTACCTCCAGTTATTAAACAAAATTTACTCATCCGAAGATGCGCATATACACAACTTTAATCATTTTTTTGTTTATGTACTTTTTAGTTGTTTTAAAAAATATATAAGGTGAGGAAATAAACTGCAGTATTAACTTAGTAATAGACATGAACAATCCTTTACGTTCTTTTATAGAAACGGAAAGACGTGAAATAGATATCCTTAATTTAATACTGTCTAATGAGAAAGATTTAGCTCTGCTTTCTTCAGCACATAGCGTGATAATATTATCTACTAGGTTATACATTTCTTGACTATGGCCTAACATATCCCTAGAAAGATTGTTGGAATGCAATCTTATTTTTAACAACGGTTTCCTTACAAGTGCTACATCATATTTTCTAGCAATTCTTAACCACAAATCCCAATCTTCAACAAATTCATAATTAACATTAAACCCTCCAACATTTTCAAAAACCTCTTTACTAATAACACATGATGACATAGGGATAAAGTCATCTATAATTAAATTTTTGTAAATGTCCCCACGATACAGCTCATGGTCATGAGAAAATTGTACAAGATCTCTACCAACTTCATCAATCCGAAAAGCATCTGAATAACACAAAACAGCCGTCTTGCGTTCTTGCAATAAATTATTAATCATATCAAATTGAAAACGTAGCTTTCCAGACAGCCACAAATCATCACAATCTAAAAATGCCAGATATTTTCCATTAGCAAGTTTTACAGCTTTATTTCGTGCAGACCCAAGAGGGACTAGGACAGGATTATAAAAATACTTGATTCGTGTATCAAGGCTCTTTACAATCTCAGCACTATCATCAGTTGAAGCATTGTCAAAAAAAATAATTTCCCAATCATTAAACTCTTGCATATAAACGCTCTCAATCGCTTCTTGTAAAAATGAAGCTCCATTATGGCAATTCATTATGACACTAAAAAAAGGTGCACCATCTTTATGTACTAACGAGTGATTAATCACAATTTAAAAGTAAAGTAATTGAAATGAAAGAGTTGATAACAGATTATCATGTATAACCATATTTTATGCCGATGTTGCCACAAAAAGCATATACCGGCCAGCTTCTGGATAGCGCTTGCCAAAGTAATCCTCTATCTGCTGGAGTTGTTGCAGTTCCTGCGAGCTGAGATTGGAAGGACGACAAATAAAATCATGAGGGTCATTAGCTATTCCAGAACATGTCCCTAATCCAACCATACTCCCAACCTCTAGACTATATTTTTCTAGAAATTCTGAACTAATTATAGATTTATTAGTCCAATTCATCTCAACACCGTTGCCAAACAACATACCTCTATCCTGTTCCAGAATTAAGGGGATAGATGTAAATAGACCTTGCCGTAAGATTGATAAGCCATAATAGTATTCTGAACGTAACGATATAAAAACAACCCCTCCAGGCCTCATTACGCGTTGCATTTGCTTCAATACAGACTCAAAATTTGGCAACATATAAAGTACCTCCAATAACAAAACCACATTAGCAGAATTATCCGGACAGTTTTCTAAAAATTCAATAATATCTGATTCTATTAGCTCAACAACAGGGGTAGTTTTGTTATTAACATTTAAATACTTATGTGCTTGCACCAAAACTTCCGCAGAAAAATCGACACCAATTATTTTTTCAAATTCGAGTCCTGGATTGCTCTGTAACTTGTCAATAATACGCCCTTGCCCACACGCTAAATCTAAAAGAACACCACCCTGTTCTAACTTTAGTTTTTGCAGCTCATGTAAGATGAAACGGCAATATTGATTAGCATAGTAGCCTTCATCCTCCTCTTTGACCATATCATAGTACCCTGCAACCCGACGCACTAAATAATCATGCCCTCTTTTATCTAGTCCTTTTTCAATCTTATGATCCAAGTCATTTAATAAAACATAAAGCCGGCGTAGGGCAATCTTTAAAAACTTAATCAATCTGCCAAGAACCATATTAGTTCCTCAACTTTAAACGCCATTCAAGCATCTGGCTGAAAGTATCATCACCGTACATTGGGTAATCTGCAGGATCACGAGACTCTGGGAAAGTTTTACAATGCTGCTCAATCACCGCCAATGCTGGAAGATACTGTAATACCTCCAACGAAATTCCCGTAAGTGCTGAATATTCCTTTATCCACTTCGTTAGAGAGTGAGTTACACCCAGTGAATCTGAAAAATCTGCAATGGAAGCTCCGTTACCAAAACGTCGCCAGTCTTGAATCAGCGTACTGAATAGCAGATTTCCCAAATCAAAGAATGGTAGGGAGTTCTCAACAGCATGTTCAAAGTCCACAACAAAAAGTTGGCCATTAGCAAGTTCAAACAGGTTACAGATATCAAAATCGCCATGTTCGGTACTCAGAGCAATCGTACCGGTTTCTAGCATTGATAGGGCTGTCAGAACCGGATCAATTTGTGCTATTTTGGTCTCATCAAGTTTAACCGTGCGCTCCTGGAGTCTTGACACCAATGTAACAGCATCATTGAAACTATCAATACTTGTTAATTCTTGAAATTTAGTCAACCATAGAATCGCCTTTTTCATCGATGTATCATGACGACGAAACCAGCGTGATCTTAGCCACAACGACAAGTTTCTCAACCTATCCTTGCCAGTCATACTAAGAGCTTTGATTAAACCACTCAACAGCGGAGAATCAGTAGGTTTAAGTTGCACATATTTAGTAACCTGCATCTCTATGCCATCTAATAATCCCCAGAAAACAAGTTCTGGCAACGTACCAGAAATTGTCGAACCTGAAAGAGATGCATTTACTTTATTAAGAATTTCGCTCTCTGTCTTCATCCCTTCGGTATTTTTAATACGAGATACTTTACAGAACAGTTCAATTGAATCGGTCTGATTATTCCACAAGACCATGTTAGCAGGCACTTGGTCTGCAAAGCGATTATTAGCCAATATAGCGGTATAGTTTTGATGATGAATTATTTCAGCTTTATGTAAGGCTTTCACAATACGTGCCACAGGACGTTTTTCTTTGGTCGCAACCAGTGAAATACTAGGACACATATGTTTACGAAATGGATTGGGAATAAAACGCCAAGCCAGAGAAAATAGTGCCACTTTCAGTTTTCCAGTTGCATTCAATGGGGCACTTCCATCATAACTGAGTGCCTTAAGTTTATCAAAAACCCTAAATGGAACAAGGCGTGAAATAATATTGTAATGAGGATAGGAAGAATACAATTCTACCTCAGCAAAACCAGCCTGGATTAGCAACTCACGTAACTTATTGGGGGAATAGAGATAGGTGCGATAGTCATGATTTTTGACTTTGCGTGTGATGTAATTGGCTAGAGCACGAGGCAGGAAACTAACGAAGCGAATATTGACATGGTCGTCAGGGTGGCCAAGATAATATTGTAGACCAATTCGATTCTCAATTGCGATATAGATCGATCCATCTTGTTTAGTTACTCTGCATAGCTCTTTCAGCCCTTCCAATTGTACTTGTTCAGGATTAGGTTTCTCGCTATATGAGAGGTTATCTATTTTTTTCTCCGTCCAGTCATGATCTAGCACAATATCTTCGTCCATAGCAAGCCATTCCAGCACCCCATTAAGTATCACGTGATCAAAACTATGATCGGCATATGGGAGGGAGGCAATTCCACTCTCCGCCACACGAACATTTTTGAGGCCATCCTGCTCAGCGCGAACTGCAAGATAACGCAATGATTCCCAGGTTTTGTCAATAGCATGAATCTCTTTACAGTGCTGGGCAACCGGCAAAGTCACTCCACCCCACATGCTACCAGCATCCAGAATCACAGATTCTGAATCAATAGGAAAAATATTGTGAATATCACCTCGGAATAGGGGTGCAATATGGCGTTTAAACTGAGGAATTTCTTCATCTATAACTCTACGCCAATCTCCTGTCTCTTCTGACCGACGAATTACATTTCGCATGGTTGTCTGGTCTACATTAGACCAATACCCACGATTTTTAGAAAAAACTGGAATACCACATTCTACAGCATAGAGTGCTTCACATTTCTCACAAAAGAGTGAATCACCTTTTTTAACTAGGGCATTTCTATCAAGGGGGCATACATACATAATAACAAAAATAATTAAAAACTGACCATTTTACTCTTAAAAAAAATAAATTGATTTCCTAAACAAGTTGATTTTCTTTTTTACTTTTTAAAAATGAAACTAGCAAAAAACTTAAATGAAGTGTAAAAAAAATTGGAATATATATTCGAGGATAGCCAAGGAAAATATAAAAAATAAGAAACATTGTAGAAACTCCTAATGCAAACGAAAAAAGACTTGTTCGCTCGATCATGTGTCGTTTTAAAGTCCTGAAATTATGAATAAATGCACCGAATAAAACCGCTAATGAAATAATTCCAAGTACCCCATATGAGGCAATTTGCTCAATATATCCATTATGTGATTCAGTAATCTTATTGTTGAAAGCAACACTTCTATATCCTTGAGAAATACTGTTACTTGACTGGAAGAGCTGGCCTCTATCTATATCACTTGGCATATAGTACCTCAACATGTTGACACCAGTTCCGAAAGGGAATAACTCTTTTATAACTTCATAAGCACGTAATTGAATTCCCAATCGAACATATAAAGAATCGGTACGAGCATATAGTTGCAATCGTCTATTTAAATATTCGCCTTGATCCAAAAGAGTAGACGAACCACTTAAGACAGTCTTATCTTTAAATACCATGCTTTCAATCCTGTCTATATTAAAATAAATACTAGACATGGTAATTATCGTAAAAAATATAAACATAAATCGTTTTACTCGTGACCAATTCAAATAAAACTCTACATAAATTAAAACTGCAAAACCCACTCCAGCTGCCAGAATTGAAGTTCTACTTAAACTTATAAACGAAATTAATAATCCTAGAGCACAAACTAAAAGCCAATATCGATTCTGATATTGACGATAAAAATAAAATCCAGAAAAGAAGCCCATCAAAGAAATAATACTAACAGTAGTCCAGTTATTAAAAAATACTGAATTGAAATTGAACTGTTTATCGAATGAGAAACTATCTATACCAGTAAGCCATACTATAGCCAGTTCTATAGTCAAAAATATAACTGAAACAACAAATGCATAGAGAACTCTTTCAACTTGTTTTTGCGTCCTTAAAAGTTTTATACAAGAGAAAAAAAATATAATAGCAGCAAACTCTCTTACAAAATTTTGAATAAAATGCCCGGAAGGGATTTCTGAGATTGTTAGATAAAAATTAGAAATAATAATACTTATAATTAATTGAAAAAATAATATGAACGCAAAAAAATAAACTATTTTTTTTTCTAGATTTATTGTCAATATTGAACTCTTACTCATTTCAAAATTATTCTTACCCTTACCTGAATAAAGTAAAGCAAATATTAATAACATACAAGCACTTAATACTTCAACAAATGTGTATAGAGGAATTCCCTCAATACCAATAAAATTATCTAAACGATTTGGAATAAAAAGCCATAGTGCAATGTAAGCTATCAAAGCATTTTTACGAAAAATAACCATAAAAATAGCACTTGAAAAAAGTAATACAACTAGTATCAATAATCGGATATCAAAATCAATATACATTTTTTAATTTATCAAATATAAAACATAAAGACATTTAACTTTTAATTTATTCTATTTAAGTCACTCTAAAGGCTTTTCAATCAAATATTTTGACATTAAATCCTTCTCACGTAAAACCTTTGCAAGTTCATGAGAGCAATGAGAATAATTCAGATCTTTACGCGAATGGAGATAGTCAACTTGACTCCTGCTTAACTCATTATTATCTTCTCCATACGCTGTATAAATTGCTAACTTTTGGCCAGTTATTGCACTCCCAGTATGTAAAATTCTTGTATCAAAAATCATACAATCACCGGCATCAATTTTGAGCCATTTAGGCTTAGAGAAAAAGTAATAGAATGGGAGTTTGCCTGTCATTTTGCGAAATAGCGACCACACTCTATTTTCTAATTTATTCAATAAAGAAGTTGAAAAGTGAGTTCCTGGTAAAAAACCCATTTTAAAATTATTATCTTCATACGAATGAAAATACATTCCTACCCTAAGAACGCCTATTTTTTTTGCATCATCACCAACTAAAAGTTTATTATAGTAAAGATCCCTGTGCCATCCAACAGAATCAACATTAACATGCAAATCTGAAAATTGAAGGTATTGAGGGGGTGATGGAACAAGAGTACGTAAAACATTTAATAACTTTTTATTATAAATTAATGGCCAAAATTCTTTACGCTTTGATACTCCATCAACCTCTTCCCATTTTGCATTATCTTCCAAATCTTCAAGATTTGAACGCGAAACTTTCAACAAAAGCCTTTTGTAGTTCTCTACCTCCTCAGTAGAAAATAGATTTTTAATTAATATAAAACCATCTTTAATAAAAATATCTCTATCAATTTTCATCTTAATAATTTTTTAAAGTTGTTATTATTCCAAATTTAATCAATTTGCCTCTCACC
>Ga0075444_10000856_pt1 | contig 18371 bp, 21 predicted proteins | sample CoawatmetaG01DNA_FD_76836 | JGI IMG/M metagenome (GOLD analysis project Ga0075444, IMG submission 76836) | Marine microbial communities from the West Antarctic Peninsula - Coastal water metaG017-DNA | ecosystem: Environmental > Aquatic > Marine > Coastal | place: Atlantic Ocean: West Antarctic... | reverse complement strand
GAAGCAGCTGTAACAGCCGAAGTGCAGTCACTGGTAGCCGAGCTGGAAGCGAAGCACGAAGGCGAGACAGTCTTGCTGGTTAGCAGCAACGGCCGGCTGCGCTATTTTCTCAAGCTCATTGCCGGTGAATTTGAACGCCGCGTAGCAAGCAAGCAATTCAAAATGGGCACCGGCAAAGTAAGCGTATTAAATGGCCATACAAACTATTCACTCTTAGGCTGGAATGAAGACCCCGCCGCACTTAAAGACCTTCTTTGTGCCGCCACTAAAGCATGATAAAGGGCGTCAAGTTAATCGACTTTGACGATGTGCCTCACCATTTAAAAAGTGAAGCCCAAGAGCTAATCGAGGCCCTCCTTGCAGAGGCAAGCAGCCCAAAGAGCGAAGAGCCCTTGCTCATTCACATGTGCGGCATTCCCGGCAGCGGCAAAACCACCTACACTCGCCAATTTTTAAATAGCACTAAATCTTTCAATCTCGTGCAATTTGATACGGTAATGGAAAAACTGACAGGCTACCAGCAAGACTGCAAAAAGCTGGGCATTGAAGCGGCCTTTCAGCGCTGGGAGCTACCAGCCCGTGCCATCGGCTACCACCTTCTGCAGAAGCTTGTGGAGGAGCGCCGCAACATTTTCTTTGACCACAGCGCCACGAATAGAAAGCATCTAGACTTGATCAAAGCCATCCAAAATCAGGGCTACCAGGTAGAAATGCATTTCATTGGCTGCACGGTAGACGAAGCAACCAAACGCGTCAAAGCTCGCGAAGCCACAATTCAAAGGCATACCCCCTTGAACCTAATCAGTGAGCGCAGCCAGCTCCTCGACGAACTTTTGCCTCACTACGAACGCTTAGTCGATAGATTCTTAAGGGTAAGCACTTGATATCCCGGGAATCTTTCTTCGCCGCCCTTCGTCATAGCCTAGAAAAGGTAATACAATCTACTTGGTTCTCAGGGGATGTGGAAAGTGCAAAACAATCGGACAGTTAGAGCCTTGGCTCTTACAGCAGCAACTCTAAATCTATTGAGCTGGGCTAACTTCTCAAGCTCGGCGGCAATCGCCCGGCAAGACTCAAGACAGCCGCGCTATGCCCCGCAAGCGAGCACTAGCCACATTGAGACTATGGACCCTAAAAACGTTCCTGAATTCCCCCCCAATCAACCAGCCACAGCGCCAAGCCGCTCTTACAGCTCGACTTCAGGTTCGCGCATTTCCACCCAAGATAACCAAGGCTCAGGCACAGCCTTGAAAGCAGATGCTTCTTCAGCCTCGCTGCCAGTGCAAACCCGCCTTAAACTTGTGCTAGAAACATCGGTAGATGCCAAAGCTAGCAACCCTGGCGATTTATTCGAAGCCCACGTAAAAGACGACTTGTTCTATGGCACCAGCCTTCTACTAGCCAAAGGCAGCCTGGTACGCGGTCGAGTATTTGAAGTTACCAAACCAAGACTACTGAGTCGAGCCGCCAAGATTGGCTTACGCCTGGAACAAATAGTCACTCCCTCTGGCGAAGTTATTCCCCTCGATGCGGCTCTAGAATTTCAGAAAGGCCTGACCAATCAAAAAGGTCAGCTCGACCCCGGCACTAATTTCGGCACCCGAGTAGAAGGCAACGTCCGCGCCGTCACAGGCATGTCTTCAACCGGCACCGCCCGCAATGCTTTGATTGCTGCCAACGTTGCCACTCTGGGTGCACCTGCCATCGCCACTGCCATTGGTGGCTCAGCCATCGCTATTTTCCGCTCAGGAGACAATGTCAGCTTAGCCCCCGGCCAAGAGCTAGAAGTGCAGCTGACCAATGATCTAGGCGTGCAAATTAACTAGCCTAGTTAACTAGACTGGCTGACTAGACAGATTAACTAGACTTGAATCGGTTTACGCTTTCTGGTTTTCACCAACATCAAATTGGATGAAAATGCTTTGTTGGCTGGCTCTAAGTTAGTCGCTCTGGTGAACTCTTCTTCGGCCTCTTCAAGATAGTTACGCTTGAGATAGATAACCCCAAGGTTATTGTGTACCCAGGCATTTTGGGGCGACAATTTGAGACAGATCTTCAACTCTTTCAAGGCTTCGTTGAGCTTGTTCTGCTTAATTTGCAAATTAGCTAAGTTATAGTGCGCCGACATCGAATTGAAATGCAAATTAATGGCCTTGCGATAGGCATCTTCAGCCTCTTCGTACTCGCCTTCTTTGGCGAGTAGCGAACCCAGGTTGATGAAAGCTTCCATATAGTCGGGTCGACGATCAACGATGTACTGATAGCGTTCAATTGCTTCTTTGTTGCGCTCTTGCAATTGGAAAATAAGCGCTCCTTGATACTGAGCTTCCCAATACATAGGCTTAAGACTGAGCGCAATATTGATTTCTCGCAGAGCATCACTAAATTTGCCCTGCCGAGTTAAGCGCTGAGCCTTAAACAAATGGGGCTCAGGATCTCTTTGCTCTGGTGGCACCGCCGGTGCAGTTAGTTCCCGCAAGTGTGCTTCTTTTTTCTTCTTCTCTTGTTCATCGCGATATTCGCTTTCTTCCATCTCTTCGGCATCATCGATGTCTTCTTTGCGCCGCGGGTACTTGCGTTTTTTCTTGGCGGCTGCGGCCTCATCTTCCTCTTCGCCTTCAGCATCGGTGGCCTTGGCCTTTGGTTTAGCGGCAGCAGACTCAGCTTCGTCGGCCTCATCTTCTACCTGATCGGGAGCCATCTCGACACTCTTAGCCGGGCTCTTTTTCGCTGGCTCATCAACGGCATCTTCTTCAAGAGGAACAGCTTTAGGTGCAGCCGGAACAACCTTTTTGATTGGCTCAGGAGGCTCAGTGCGAGGTGCCTCTTCAGCACTCTCTACGTCTGCACTGTTGTCTTTAGCTCCACCTGGCACCGGTGCAGCCGGGGTGTTACGAGCGGCAGGGGCAGCAGGCCTTTTCTGCTCTAAAGGTTCAGGTGGTTCTGTTCTAGGGGGCACTGGCGCTCCAGTCTCAACGCTTGAACCGGGAACCGGGGCTTTGGCTGCTTCAGTAGTGGCTTCTGATTCAGCCTCTGACTTAGCGCCGGAATTAGCTTCTGGCTTAACTTCAGATTCTGGTTTAGATTCTGGTTTAGATTCTGGTTTAGATTCTGGCTGAGAATCAGCCTGTGGTTCAGTTTGTGGCTCAATGCGGGGTCCGGGCGCAGCTTCGGGCTTCGACTCTGGAGCGACTGGCTTGGCCTCAGGCTGGGCCGGTACTGGCGCTTCTTTCTTCTTACCAAAACCAAAGTGGAACTTATTTACCGCCGGGGCGGTCTCTTCTGCAGGCTTGGCCTCAGACTTAGCAGAGTTGGCCTCGGGCTTGGTAGATTTAGCCGCTTTTGGCTCGCCCTTGCTTTCGGCAGCAGGCTCATCTTTAGCCTTTTTAAAGCTAGGCATCTTCAAAGAAAGGGCCATGGCTGAAGGTGGCGAAACAAGGGCACTTAATTCCCCACCAATGGCAATCGACACTGATAATGACAGAAGTAGAGCTTGAGCCCTGCCTGATTTCAAATTGGAAGACATAGAGAACCCTGATAATCGGTTAAATACAGCGAAAATAGCAAAACTACGAAAACTACTAATGTACGGATAATGCCTTATATAATAGCGATGTTCTCAATCATCACTGTGAAATTGATCACATGAGAAATCAACTTGAGACCCTTACTTTAGTTATCTAAAGGTAAATCACGTTTAAGTATGCGCCTCAACAACAAACATAACTTTCCCGGCAAGCTTTTCGTAGTTGAAGGCGTAGACGGCTCTGGCAAATCGACTCAACTCGATTTATTGCGCAACTGGCTGGAATCAAAGGGCAAAAGCGTAATATTTACCGAGTGGAATTCTTCAGTACTAATTTCCAAGACTATTAAGCAAGCGAAACGCTCGAATTCACTGATTCCAACTACTTTCAGCCTGTTACATGCCACAGACTTCGCCGATCGTCTGGAAAATATTATTATTCCAGCCCTAAAAGCTGGTCTTATTGTTTTAGCCGATCGCTACTGCTATACAGCCTTTGCCAGAGACGTAGCTCGCGGTGTTGACGCTGACTGGGTACGCAGTCTTTACGGTTTTTCCATTCGCCCCGACGGCGCTTTTTATTTTCAAGTGCCGGTAGAAGTTTCGCTAGCTCGCATCGCCAATAGTCGCATGCCGGGCTACTATGAATCTGGCATGGACGTTGGCTTATCAGCAGACCCCATGGAATCTTTTCAAATTTTCCAATCTCGCATCATCAATGAATACGACAAAATGGTAAGCGAATATGGCTTCCACACTATGCCTGCGATAAAACCAATCCACGAACAACAGATGCTATTCCGCGAAATCGCCACAACTTTAATCGGCTAGATAATAAGGCTAACAAACTAAGGCAAGACAATGACTGAAAAAGGCCCTAGCAGCGGCAAAAGACCAAAACATGAATACCCCGGTAAGCTTATTGTGCTGGAAGGCACCGATGGCGTTGGTCGCACCACCCAGGCCCAACTATTGCAAAGCTGGCTGAACATCGAAGGTTATGGCGTAACCAGAACTGACTGGAAGTCATCACAACTGATGACTCGAGTGATCGACAAGGCCAAAGAAAAAAATGCACTCAACACCATAACTTTTTCTTTGCTTTACGCCACAGACCTGGCAGATCGCCTGCACAACATTATTATTCCCGCCCTAAAAGCTGGACACATTGTTATTACCAATCGCTACTTCTATACGGCTCTGGCCCGCGATGTAGTTAGAGGAGCCGACCCTTCATGGGTGCGCGAGCTTTACAGCTTTGCCGTGGAACCAGATCTTGTTGTTTATCTGAAGATGCCCCTAGAGCCACTTCTGCGCCGCATCATCACCACACGCGGTGGCCTCGACTTCTATGAATCAGGTCGAGACATCGGTATGTCTAATGACTTGTACCAGTCGTTCAAGCTCTATCAATCACAGATTCTTTTTGAATATGAGCGCATGGCCGAAGAGTATAACTTTCAGACCATCGCAGCTGACGACCCTGTTGAAGTGGTGCAAAAGACTTTGCGCAAAGAACTTGCCACAATTTTGTCAGACCGCAAATTGCATACAAGCGTTTAGCTGAGCTAGTGTTTAGCAGAGTTAGAACTCAGGCCAATTAAACAGGCTTGCCTTGACGGGCTTCTAGCAAAATCGTCACCGGGCCGTCGTTCAGCAAGCTAACCTTCATTTCTGCGCCGAAAACCCCTGTGCCAACGTTTAGACCCTTATTGCGCAGCTCCTGACAGAAGTGCTGATAGAGCCTCTCGCCTTCAGCCGGTGCAGCAGCTTGGGTGAATCCAGGCCGACGCCCTTTCTTCCAATCAGCCAACAAGGTGAATTGTGAGACAACTATCACCTGGCCGCCAGCTTCTTGCAGAGCAAGATTCATTTTGCCATTCTCATCTTCAAAGATACGCAACTCAGCCGCCTTGGTAGCCAAGTAGACGCTGTCAGCCTCACCATCGCCTTGTTCTACGCCCAAAAGGATGAGCAAGCCGCAGGCATGATCACTACTTGACTGGAACTGGCTAATAACCTCTCCGTTCACCGTAACACTGGCACGTGAAGCTCTCTGTAACACTGCCTTCATAGCTTGAAATCCTGTACTGGTCTGAGTATTGAACAATTGGGCAGACAAAATTAGCACTTAGTCACGATATTTCTTGACCGCCCCCTCGAATTATCCCATCAAGTCGTTGTAAGATATCTTTGCGGGGTGGAGCAGCCTGGTAGCTCGTTGGGCTCATAACCCAAAGGTCGTAAGTTCAAATCTTACCCCCGCAACCATTTAGAACATTGAAAAGGCCGGTCTTAAGCGACTGGCCTTTTTGTTATTGGGGTTAATCCGACGGATAGCTTCAAGGATGCTAGAGAAATAGTTATGGCACCATCGAGTAGGGTCAAAATTTTATGGGCGACCTTGGCTCTGCTACTAGCTCTAGGCTCATACATACTTACGATTTTGTGGCGCGTCAGTGTTGCTGAGCAAGCATTGTACGGCCGCAGTTGCCTTCTTCCTGTTTCACTCCAGTTTAAACCTATCGAAGATGAACTAGGCACTGTCGCGACCTTCGGGGACAATTCGTATAGCTTCTACCAACACGGCAAGATTGTGCACGTGCACAGCCAATTAGTTAATGGTTTCCAGCATGCTTACGGATCGGCACTGGCAGCCTTTGAATTGGGCATCCTTCCTGCTGATTTATTATTCCGTGCCAATGAATATGCAGAAGCGATTTTCTCGGGTCGATCAGGCAGTCAGCCCTTTTATCTAGATGCGCGCAAAGATCTGTCAAATAATGCTGTCGGTCGTACTATTGGAGAACGAGCCAGAAAACTCGGTCTAAGTCGCGCCCCTGCCGACAAATACATGAGAGAAGAAGTGCTAAGGGCTCTGGAACAAGGTCAAGTCTTCAGCCACTGGCGCGATGCGCGCGTTCCGGCCTTGTCATCTCTAGAAGAATATGGATGCCCGGCTTTATCTCAAGTTATGGAAACGCACGGAAATATCTTCCGCATCAAAGATAAAATGCATGTGCAATAGAGAAGAGACTCACTGAAACGCATGATTTACACCGAGGGGGTTGGGAACGAGCCACTCATCGCCCAAGACTTTCGGGACTTTGAAAAAACCCATCCCAACAATATCCCAACTTTTCCCCGGAAAAGATTGGCATGATAAGACAAGGGAAGCTTCGACTTATCAACAGTTTCTAGTATTGAAGAGAAAGATATTTACTCTTGTATTTCGCATCAACTGATTTAAGAACTTTCAAAAGTTGCTCTTTGGTCGCCGTATTATGGCTTACAAAAAAATCAATCCACGGTTGTCTAAATGCTCGAATATTTTTCACGGTGCATAGCTTTCGCGGAAGAGCCCGAAAATTCTTGTCGTTGAAAATTTCATCCTCGCTGAAAATGTTTGGATACCGCTTCAGTACTGAAGCCGGTATGCCTCTGAGAATTATTGCTTTATTTGCAATATTTTTATTCTGCGCAATGACTTTACTCAGAGACTCAGACTTAGGTAGTTGAATAAATCCAACACGAAGTACCCATCCAAGTCCCTGCGTAGCTGTAGCTGGTTGTTGAACAAGAAAGAAATCGATCATTGCGCCTATGATTTGAGGATCACCATTTTCAGCTTCATCTTCGGTAGTTAGTTTTTTTAACATTCCGGTCATAGGGTCATAGGCACCCGTGACAGTGCCTTTTAAGTTGTCACTGGCTGTGAACTCAGCTTCCTTTTTCCAATAATTCATTGGCTCATAGTAATCGTTTAAATCAAACGGTACTGAGGAATGAGCCGCCAAGTTCACTGAACAACTCAACGCTAATAGTGTTGAAAAAAGGGATGTTGCAAATTTGACTGTTTTAGACATGGTAACTAGAAGTCTCCGTATGCAATCACTCTTTTAAGGCTTGTAATGCATTATAGACTTGTTGGAGCTTTTAAACAGAAAAGCGCGGGTACAGAAACCGGATCTGATGCGGAAACAAACACGAGATAGATCTTAAATCAAACGATAGCTGTAACAAAGATCGAAAAGTTCTCCCCGCAACTCGTCGAGTTCGTCATTCTCCTTAATCAGTGGCCGGTCATTTGAGCACAAAACAATATCATTGAAAGATCCCATGCCGCCGTAAAGAGCCAGAATTTGCGAGGTAGCGTACTCCGGGTTCTCCTCGATCTCAGAGGATAATTTCTCCATCGTATCAGCCCAATCTTCGCAATCCCCGGATCGCAGGAGATTGACTATCTTTTCCAGAACGGTTTTCATGCGCGCGATATCTGGTGCCAATTCAACATCCCTCATGCAGGCTCTCGATGGAATATCTAGAGCGATAACCGCCTTCATTGTGGCATAAGATACTAGTCAGTAAGTTAAAGCAAATAGGGGCCTAAATGAGAATCTGGCAGCGCAGATATTTCTATGAAGCAATTGCTTTCACCGGGCCATTTCTTGTTGTAACCGCCGCAGTAACCGCCTTGTATTTAGTGTTCGGATACAAGGGCTTTTCAATTCTCACTGGGATATTTGCAGGAACAGGCGCGGGATTCATAGGACTCCTATTCTGCTTTGCATGTAAGCTCCTGAATAAAATCTGTTTTGGATCCGGTGATAGAAAATATTAGCGATAACGAAATCAATTTTTGCTCGCCGCAATGCCTCTCCGCGATCGCCTATCGCGCATCGGTTAACTCTTCTCGTCTGCACCGCATGCGGTTCTACCAGCTGCTGACACTGAAGGCAACTGACGTTTTCGCGCGGAAATTTGGTCAATTAGAGTAAAGAGGGGAATGGCACAAAAGTCGAGATAACCAAACCTGTATTCAAATAGACCCTTTCTGCCTGAGTACTCTTACAAGAACATCTCAGCTAAAATATATGGCAAATCAAAGCCTGGACAAATAGCGTGCCTGAAACCTGGGAACTCCTGAAAACCTGCGCTGAGAATGCAGCCGCCAATAAGCACTATGAAGACGCGCAGAACTTCATGTGGCAAGCTATAGACGAAGCGGCCAAAGGCAAGTCTCTACTAGTCGTAGCTCTATGCCTGGACTACTTAGGCGATCTTTACTACCAGCAGAAGCAATTCGCCCATGCAGAATCGATCTACAACGACTGCCTGGATAAACAGATAACGGCTCTAGGGCTTGATCATCCCGAGCTGTCGTTTATCCTCAACAAGCTCGCCCAATGCCAATGTGTGCAAAACAAGCTAAAAGAGTCAGAAGATAGCTTAAAACAGGCCCTGCTCATAAACCTCATAGCCCATGGCATAAACCATCCGCAGACCCGATGGACCATAAAAAACATGGAAGAACTCTATCAGCATCAAAACAAAGTATTTGACATACAATCAATCAGTAGTTGGGGAAATGTACCAGCCCCAGAACCATCTAGAGCGAAAGAAGCCTTAATTTGCAAGACCTGCCACCGCCCTTATCAGGGAGCACAGTGCAGCACTTGCACCCAACTGCGCATGGCCGCCATACCCAGCTTTGATAACGAACTAGAGCGACTCGCGGTGGTATGCGCCACTAAAGATATCAGAGCCGGATCGATCATAATCTTGAGTTCCGTTCACATGGACTTTCGCATGGTATCAAAGGCGGACTGCTTGAAAAATGTCAACCACGCGCTCGGCAAAGCAGCCAAATACTTATTGAGAGAGGGGCAAGCTCTAAAGGCTTCTGATTTAGAAGAGCCTTGAAGTGGTCACAGTAGCAGCAAGAAGCACACTCTGGATACTCTGTTGAGTATGTTGCTCAAATAATCTTTGTGAGAAGCATCGCTTCAATCACAAACCTCATATCCCAGCTCGCCAGCGAGCTGTTTGGCGTAGTCTATTTCAACTATCATGGTGACCGTCCGGGCTAGATTCATCTTTTCGAAAAGATGCTTGATTATCGAAGTATCTGGCAGTCCTAACAGCTGAGCCAATTCTTTAACGGTCATACACTTATCGATTTTGACTCGCTTATTCGGATTATCGTCTCCTAGCTCGATTGCTGTCTTCATGAGTTACCTCGGTCATTGCGAAAGAGCGAAGGTTTCGGCCAATTCATTTTGTCCATGTTTTTTACTGAGGAAATTGCAAGGGCGTAACGCCGCAAATTCGCATCCTTTGACTTAACCGCTTTCTCAATGTACTCGTCCAGAAGTGGCGAGTGAAGTACATCAAGGCAATTTAGGGCCACCATACGGCGGACTGTTTTTCTTGATTTCCACAACTTTAGAGCCTCCACCTCAGCCTCTGGCCACCCTCCAGACGCTAAAGTAACAAGAGCCTCTTCACGAATCGCTTCACTGGAATCGTTCTTAAAGTAGAAGAGTGCTACTTCCATCTCAATTAACTTGCAGTGTCTGGCGGATACCAACATGTGCATGCGCGCGCCAAGATCAGAGTAAGGCAGAAGCATAAACTCAACCCTCTCCGATTCAGGAAGAACAGAGAACAGTTTATGATGACGCCAATCACACCTACATGCTTTCGCCACCAAATCTTGCTCTGCGTCCGACCAGCTGCCAGCTAGCTTAGTTCTCAGAAAGCTAACAAAGGCAGCTGAGAGCTGCGACCACCCAGTATAAATTTCGGAGGCACTTGCAGGATTCTCATCCTGGCTATGTATCCACAATTCAACTTTTTCAATTTCAGAAACTAGATATCGACTCTCTGGCGTAGTTATCAATTGTGCCGCTCACTCCATAGAACTAAACTCCAAGTTCAACCCCGGTAGACTTTGCTAGTTTTTCCAGCAAGCGGTTTTGGAAATCTGTATCCAAAACTTTAGCGTGAGGCTCAGTACGCTTCGTGTGATACCAGTAGCCTCCGCTTGTTAGCGCCGCTGGTTCATCACTCACGGCCAGCCACTCCTGTGTAAGGTGCCCCTGTCGCAAATCGTCAGAAGCGCTGGGCCCGCCCATCTTGGTTGGTACCCAACCTGGATCAACAGCATTACAAAAAACGTGCGACCATCTTCCTGCAATGGCAGCAGAAAATGCAGTGATCAATAGTTTGCTGTCAGAGTAGCTAACTGATGAAGCTTTAGTATTCCAATCTAAATCTTCAAATTTGGCTCTGCCGCTCGTATGCATGCCACTACTTAAATAAATCAATCGCTGCGGCCGATGCATTAGTGCCGTCAAAACATAAGGAGCCAAGACATTTACGCATGCTACATCGCCTTTATACACACCGGCATTGTGGATTACAGCGTCCATACGCCCGAGATTATTCAGCTGCTGAGCGAGGTCTTGCGTTTCACTGAAGTTAGCTAAATCGCCAATCGTTGCAATGGCACCGCAAGCCACTAGGTCGTCGACTGCGCTCAGTCGCTCTTTTGATCTCACGTGCACAACGACTTCATGCCCCTGAGAGATCAGCGTTTTAGCAGCAGCATGACCAAGGCCATCAGCCGAGCCCGTTATAAAAACTCGATGCTTTTTTTTGGCCACTGAGTTATTTGACAAACTGGTCCCTTCCTAAATACCGGCTAGAAATATGGTACCAACGAATCTTACCGTTAAGCTTTAATCGATTAAAGGTTTGTCCATCAGTCCTTACGACGGTCAATCCGAAGAGTAGGCGCAATTCCCTCTTTCACCAAGGTATTCTCCAGCTGATCAAATCGCAAATTAATTGCAGTCATTATGTCTTCATATGCTTTCGCCGTAACACTACTGGAACGGCCTTCTTCCTCCGCGAGCCGCTCCAACACCCACTCACGGGCCATCGTGCCGATAGGTTTCTTTAATTCACTGGCACGAACATAAAGCCTCTGAATACTTTCTTCATCAATTCGAAATTGCACAATTCCCGTCTTAGCAACCTCGGCCCGCGCCTGTAGCAGCGTATCCCGCTTTCGCCTAGAGAGCTCCCTCGGTGTCATTTTCGCCATCTTAGCCAACCCCTCCTAGATATTGACACTTGTATTTGCTTTGGGCGTTATTAGCATGATAAATCCAATCCATGTCGTCTAAATATTCGACGCCGACCTCCAACAACCGCTCCAATTGGGTTTTGCCAACCCACATAATTCTAGGATTGCCCGACTTACTTTCACTTTCATCCACCTCAATAACACAAGGATCTGCAAGCGCCTCCATACATTCCTGCTGAGTCACTCCATGGCGAACGAGGCTATCACTGTTAAACCCAAGAATGGCCAAACCATGCTTCTCCTAACGTATTACAAATGTCATACATTGTCAAGATCAGCGCAGCGATGCCGCATTTCCCATTGCGGCATCAACGCATTTACTATCTTCTTGTAAGACGCTAATTCAGCGATTAAAGTTCAATTGCGTTGCAAGGCTGGCAATCAAACTTTTGAAAAGGCAGCCGGCAGGATACGAAATTTACTTGCGATGCGGTCCTCTGTCGCCTATCTCTTCAAGTATCTTGCAAAAGGTCTAGAGCGCTGCAGGGCGTATAACCAGGCAATTTGTTTCCAGCTGGCCGAATTAATCTAAACAGAGAGTCCTTTGCTCTTGCTCCGGGAAACTGTGTTCCTTCCTTACGATAAGAGAAAATGAAAGGACGGATATCACTATCGAGTTCACCAAGCCTGAGGCCTAATTCTTTATCCGAAAGCCCATCGACAGAGCGCGCGAATTCAGTGACTCGATTGATCAACTGAGAGAGATTATTTTCCAACTGCGAACGTATTTGATCGAAATCAGACCAGAATTCTTCTGGCAAATCTCTGCGCATGGCATCAAGATCATCACCCGCCGCTAGCTTTTCCCAGATAGCCAACGGAGTTACGTTCGACAAAAGAGCATGCAGGCGAAGATATTCATCGCCTTTTATCTTCAATCTTGAACCATCAAGAAAGCGCACAACAAAGCCTTCCTGTTCGCGCGACAGAGCCCTTGCCGAGTCAGCCAGAGCATGAAGAGAATCGTAGTGATACCGACGGGCAATTTGCCAACCAATACGGCCCGCCAAAGCTTGCAGAGCATCATAGTTGAGCTCTCCTCCAGCTTCATCATAGGCGGAGAGTAGAACAAAAGCAGCCTGTTCATACAGCACAACTATTCGATTTTCTGGATAAACCGCTTCTACCAAATAAGTAGTGCCCGGCAAAAGGAGCGACTGATCAACTTCGTTCAATCGGGCCGTCGCCCAAAGTGCTTGATCTGAATAGAAGGCGCCTTTGGTGGCACATTGCCACCGTCCGTTATGATGGAAAATGACAATGAGACTGCCATCAACTTTTTCGAAAGTATCAAAGGCACCGGTCGGCCATACACGCCCAGCTTCACCTAAATTGAAGAATTTAGGAAAAGGGGTTGCCACCACTTTGCGAACCTGCGGATCTAGAATAAGTCCCCGGGCAAGAAGAGTGAAGTCATTCCAAAGTTGATCGTAGACACACTTGGAGGAATAGACGTAGAGCAAAAGGCCGTCTTTGTTTGAGCTTTCCACCACCAACTTTCTTGCGTGTGCTTCTTTCAGCCCGTCAATCAACTGGTCGAAACTATATAAACGCGCAGGGTGAGTGCCAACACGATCAGCCATGAGAAATACTCCGATATGATTGCAAATGATTTTTATTCAGCGTCAAAGATGGAAGCGCTGACGGGATTCGCACCCGCGTTCCCTGGGCGAAAACCAGGTTTCCTAACTACTAGAAGACAGCGCCAAAGACCGTTCAATGATGAACTGGCGCTTCTCTCTCGAAAAACGTTCGTTAGTGTCTTAAAATCAAAACGTTTGCAATACATAATTTGCTGCCCGATGAGGAAGAAGAGAGAAACACAATTGAAACCAAAGAACCATGCTACTGCAGGTCACTTAGGCTTCAAAAATCTCTCGTTCTGAAAACATGGGACACTCTCAATGTATTTGTTGGCAGTAATTGCCGCCGCTTACGAACGGCTTTGCCCAGAATAACAGCAGCCAACAGGCCTGTCAAGACGCACTTGGCTTAAACCAGCAAAAGAGGCAGGGAATCAATTAAACAGTGCCGCGTCTCTAGCAGAAGCCACCAACCAGTTGATACAACCGGGAGTAGCAAGTCCGCCTGTTACTCCTGCCGCACCAAACAATACTTTCTTCATGGCCTGCTGTGAGCCAGCCGCCATGTGCATGAAGCCCCAGATCATAGTGGGGCCGCCCCAGGCGATGCCGAGAATCTCCATGCCGTTAGCAATGATGTTGAGAAGCGCTTCCATATTGGCGAGGTTGTTAACCCGAACAGTACCTGCGGTGTTCACGCCCTGTACAACTGTTGCTTCGACACCTTGGGCGGCGATTGTGCCATTCGTAGCACCTTGCAGAGTTGGTGAATTTCCATCAAATAGATGCTGAGTTTGTGAGCCCGTAGTGTAGTTTAAGCGCGATTGTGTTCCGGTCGCGCCCAGTGAATTCTGCGCAAACTGACCACCTGAGCCGAAGGCATCTTGCGCTAACGCTGGTGCAGTGGTGAATGCGGCCGATGACGATACAGTAACAATTAGAGCAAGCCGGGTAAGTTGTGATTTGGCAAACATGGTTTTACACCTTATTAGGACCTGACCGAAAAAACTCAAAAACAAAGCAACAGCAGCTCACTGAGTCTAAAAGTAGACTGCAGGAAATTAGATTTATACAGAATATGGTTGCAAGATTCGAGAAAGATTCGAAAAGCAATTACTATTTGCTTGTTGCCGACTTGTCTCTGTTGATCCGGAAATCTAAGCTAACATCGGGACGCGCACTTGTCAACTAAAATCCCCACGGGCACAGCGATTCGAAGCTTTCACCAAACCTTCACCCGTCATTGAAAGGAAACTTTTGGGAAGCTAAAAAAAGGAGTTCGCAAATAAAAATAGAGTTGCAAAAACAATTAGTTGCACTACACTCAATGACACTATAGGCAGTGCTAACTATACGTCGACTGGCTCGCGATCAATTCAAGCAACCGGTGAGGTCGGGAGCTGAGCATCACCCTACATGCACAGGCGAGAGAAGGCAACCCCCTCTAAAAAGCTTCCGGTTTCAGCCCGAACTTCACACACAAGCTTTGAAGATCCACCAGCTCCTGCCTCAAACATTTCAATGGCGGCGCATCCTTCGGGTTCTCAGCGTAAATTTCCAGCGCTTTTGCAAAATTAGCGGTGGCTTTCTTCGCACATCTCTTGTCCAATAACAGCTTGGGATTGCTGGCGTGGAGTCGATACAATGAAGAAAGTTGTCGATAGTGATCACCGTTACTCGGTTCTAAGAGAAGTATCCGCTTCCATAGACTTTCAGCCTTTCTAAGTGAAGACAACTTAAAGAAATGCGCAGCATTAACCAGTACCTGTAGGTTCTCGGGGTTCGAGCGGAGAGCTTTTCGCCATCGCCTCGATACTAGATCGAACCAAGGTGTAGCACTACTGATAGTGACATACTGCAAGTCAATTGTGGCAGGCTCATTGTCGATAAGCCAGAGAAGATGACCGATATATTTTTCAGAATTGAGCGCATTTCTTGGCTGCTCCCAAACAGATCTTTGGTAGTAACCAGCCAGTAACAGCCTGGCTAAATAGCTATCGGGATTTCCATCCAGTATCCTTTCAAGGTTCTTGACCTCAGAACGCTCAAGTCCAGCTCCGGCTTCGTAATCTAAGGTCTGCCAGGACCGTCGCGACCATTCAGGAATACATGCCTTTCGCTTAGACATTGCACCTCATCTCCACTCCTGCGGAAACGACAAAAGTGTTGGAACGCTCCAAGTAATCATCCCAAGTTCATCCTCTTTTAGGACAACTTCGGCCTTAAACTCCACAATTAATGGTCGACAAATAGCATATCGCACTCACTCACGCTGCGCACTGCAGTCGCGCACATCTAAATAATGTCTTGATTCTCTGTTTCTTCTGTAATTACTTGGAACTAGCTGACGATTGGACCGTCGCAGGCGGTGCAATCACTGGAAATTATTGGAGACGCAACGATGAGAGAAGTAGAAAGACCTGTTGTCCTGGTAGCCGATAACGTGCCTGTAAGGCTTGAGGATAACTCTTCCCGCTGGGTAGTTGTATTCGTGGTACTGGCGGCTATCGCAATGGTCATCGGCGGTATAACGATGTACAACAATAACAATATGACTACTTTGAGGCAGCAAACAATTGATTTGCAACAAACCTCCCTGCAGCAACAACAACAAAGTACTCAACAGCTCCAAGAGATGACCGCTGCCCAACAAGCCATGCAGGCCAACAAACCAGCGACTACAAATGTCGTCATTACCGATGGCCTAAACGGCGGAGCTGGACCTGGCTCTGAGGCCATAGCTCCCCGAGGCGCTCAATCACCGGCAACCGTCAACATCCAAGTACCGACTCCTGCAGCTCCAGTCGCTCCAGCGCAACCTGTTGATTCGGCAAGCTCCAACCCATAACTTGATTGCAGAGCCACGGCAAGGAAGGCTAGCTGCTATTAATCATCACCACATTTGGTGCAGCAGCTTCACTTCCCGAATGCAAACGGTAAGGAAGACTCTAGTACTTTCGAGAAGCTCGAGCCCAAAATCTACTCGGTGCGCTGCGGTGGCATAAACCTATGCTTATTCTTCCAAATCAAAATGCCGGCAATAGGCGTACCCAATGCAATTAAAATGGCCGAACAGAAAATTGCAGTGAGAACCAGACTAAGCAGACGTCTCAGCTCTGCAATCTCCTGGTGCAAACCACCCAGCTCTCCATCTAAGTTGGTGATTGGGTGCTCCATATTGCCGAGCGGGCCACGTATCGCTCCCAGTTCACCATGCACACCTCGAAGTTCGTTGTGAGCTCCTACAAGCTGGCTATGCAGGCCAACAAGCTGCTTATCGAGATTCTTCACCGGTGCAGCGATCGCCTCAAGCGGTTGCTGAATCCGCATGATTGGGCCTTTAATCTCAGCGATATCGTCTTGCATATCACCAATATCACTCCGGATTCCGGATAGAGAATCATAAGTACCATTAATTGACTTCTCCACACTAGCCATACGGGCCTGCACCGAGCGCAAAGGTTCCTCTACGCTCTTCATGTGCCGATTTGTCGCTTCAATGCTTTTGTCGATAGTGGTCATCTTTGACGAGAGCGAATCAAGCTGCCCGTGCACGGCATCTAGATGAGTATTCACTTCATTAAGACGCTTTTGGGTAGACTCAACCTGCCCATGCAAACCAACAATGAGAGGCTTTACAGCCGCCAGAGGTCCGGTCAAGGCAATGATTTGCTCCTGCAGCCTTACGGTCTGCTCCTCTAGCTTAATGACAGGTCCAAACAGCCAGCGAATTGGGTTCAAACTCGGGGCCCTAGATATTGGTTTCACACCAGACGACCGAGTTGCTGGCGCTTTATTCGGCCCAGAAACAGGCTGCGGTTCGCCACTTGGTTCTACCATGGCACTGCCAAGCAAATCTGCAGAAGCCAAGGAGCTTTGTGAATGCTGAGACTGCTCAGATTGAGCCAGACATCCGGCAGTAGCGTAGAAGAAAATAGCCGGAGCAAGAGCACCAACAACCAGGCTGCCAGCAAGGCCAGGGCCGTGTTTAAAATCGATCCTCATTACGCGCCACCGTTGCTATCTCAGTAAGCTAGATTAGGCACAGAATAGCGAATTTAACCGGGCAAGAAGGTTAATTTTGCTGGCAATCGAAAGTTAGGCGCAAATCACACCACCTATAGTGGCAGAAGAGACGATATTCCAGAATCAAACATGGCAAGAGCTAGAGGGAGTGGTTGCCAACAAGCGAAACAATTGTCATTTCTATAGAAAGCATAGCGACCCTCAAGGGGTTAGACTATGCTCTATTCAGGAGACAAAATTGTGAGATGGCATACAGCCCAATTTGGCAGCAGCGACGAAATAAACGAACAAACCAGAGTCAGCGAGCAAATTGAGCGCTTCTGGAAGCAGTTTGCCGCCGACAGCGAGACCCTGAAAAGCTATTTCTTTGAAGATAAAACCGACGAAACTGTTGCCTGGTGCGAGGCCTATCTCAAACCCATTCACGAAGACTTGATGTGGGAAGTGAGCCGCGACATTCTCGAAGTCGGCGATAAGCGGCTGGTCTTTACAGTCACACCTGAGTCAGAGTACGCCCTGCGTCCACTTACTAAAGCAATCATTGAAAGAGCGCCAGACATTGCTAATTGGCGCTTTACTCAATTCAAAGAGCCCCTAATTGGCGACTTTAACGATTTTGAACACAGCATGTTGAAGCACAGCTGGGAAGAAGTTGAAGGCCAAATTAACGAATCTCCTCTAAAGTGCTTTGATATCACCCTGCGCGACAAACACTTCAAAAAAGAAAACAAAGATTCTGACATCGCCGACGCTCTCACTGTTTTAACGACTGTGCTAGGAGAAGAACCGGTTGATTTATGGATCAACTTCGTCATGACCCAGCCATTGAGCAAACGCAAAGACAAAGCCAAGACCAAAGCTGCTAGCACTGAAGCATTGAAAACCAAAGCTGACAGTGACGACATTGACGAAAGTGAATATTTGAAGGATAGCAGTATTGAACAGCAACCGTTTTATCCACTCAATTCTTTGCGTAATGTCTTAGCCTCAAGAGTGGTCGAACTGGTTGATGAATTACCAATCGAGCGCTGTTGGGAGAGAACTCTTGATGGCTTCTATTCACTCAAGGGCAGTAGCTGGGAAGAGGGACTTAGACCAGTTATCACCACCCCCTACCCGGCAACAATTTTCGCCAAAGAAAGAAGAATGCTCTTTCACTCATCGGCCTTCACTCGTCACGACGAAGTTTTCGCCTACTTAAAAATGTCACAAGAACAAGAGCTAGCCCATGATGTTGAAACCCGCTTCGAGCTAGAAGACAAGCTTGACAGAGAACTGCGGAAGGCCAAAGCAGGCTGTGTAT
>Ga0075444_10000850_pt1 | contig 18438 bp, 15 predicted proteins | sample CoawatmetaG01DNA_FD_76836 | JGI IMG/M metagenome (GOLD analysis project Ga0075444, IMG submission 76836) | Marine microbial communities from the West Antarctic Peninsula - Coastal water metaG017-DNA | ecosystem: Environmental > Aquatic > Marine > Coastal | place: Atlantic Ocean: West Antarctic... | reverse complement strand
TTGATATTTATATTTATATTTATATTTATAACTATAGAATCTTAAGGCTTTATGCGTATGTTTTTTTTCATTTCAAATTCATACTTATTAAGCCTTTCCAACATTTGCTTAATCGTTAAAGAGACATAGTTGTTTTTTTGCATGTATTGTAAAATCATTTTATATGCATCTGAATGACCTTTATACATATCATTGAATATTCTGTCAGTGTGCCACAATATAGTAACAAGAGAATTACTTTTTAAAGATAAATCAATAATTTGCTTTACTGAATTAAATATTTCATTAGACGTTTTTTCTTTAAAAGTCCCATCCATGATTATCAATGGCAATTCATAAATATCATATGACGAATTATCAGACTTATTAAGTGGTTTAAAGGGCATCGATGTCAAAGCACGAAAACCTGGAGCATCATGCCAACCTAAAGATGCATCATATAGCAATCCACTTTGTGCATATTTGTCCCACAACTTTGGAAATGATCCAGATAAATAATGATTTCTTACACCAATTTCATTATTTTTTAGCCCTGTAACTGCTTTAAAGCGACTTAATTCTCTTTCAAATATGTTTGAATTCAAATATGCAGCCCTTGATGGATGGATGCCTATTTCACAGTAATTTTTCTTTAAAAAATTAATATGTTTTTTTATTAACTTACTGGCAAATCGGTACCTTCGGCCCTCTCTCCATATAAAAAAAGGCAAACTTAAAAAGAAAAAAGTTGACTTAAAATTGTATTTTTTTTCAAGCGAAACTATTTGCTTTATAGGTCCCTCTGGATCATGCTTAGATTTTATTGTATTAACTATCATCGAAAAACTTCTTTTGGGGTTATGCCTTATAATCCAATAAAAATATCTTAAGTATGACTTCCCCTTGATAGAATCAACATCGTGTGTCAAACAAAGTACACCCTCTGCAGGATGATGTTTGATTTTATATCGAATGTCACAATTGTCTAAGTATTTCAATATCACTTTCCTTATCTTTAAGATTTCTAAGTCAATTTCAGGTTTATTAGAAGCGCTAGATAACCTCCTAGACTCTTCAAAAGAAACCCTCTCAAGGCTATCTTTAAAAGCATCTGTCTCATAACTCATACTTTGACTACTTTTTATAAGATTAATTATGTCAGTTTTAATAATTAAATTTTTATTATTAGAGTAGCTATCCAAATAATCTTTAGCAGAAATAATAATAGAGTGCTCTAAAAAATTAGATCGAGATAAATATTTATCAGTAATAAAAACATCGTCAATGAACTCAATACCTAATCGCAAATGAAGTTGCTTTAATGGGTAAATGATTTCTTCAGAATTTTGAATTATTACTAGCATAGGAAATTGATTTGAACTCTAAAATAAGATAAATTAAATTTAAGTTAATCTTGTATTGGAACCTTTAATAAATATCTAATTAATATGATATGAAGAATAAAAGTCATAAATTTCAATGACGAAAGCTCCGTAGAAGCTATAAACTCTCCCCCAGTCAAAGATCCATAAATAAAAAATCCACACAATGATAAAAGCAATGAGTTTACAAACCCTTTTTGCTCGTTACTCAAGTTAGACTTATGCCTTATAGCCTTATATACAGTCAGTCCAAATATATATATAATTGCTACAATCGACATTAATCCAGCAGAAAGAGTTTGCGCCAATATAATATTATGTGGATTCCAGAATTCATCATATTTTTCAACATACAATAATCCACTTCCATAGCCAACTCCAAATGGATTGATCTTAATTGACTGAATTGATAAGTCAATTAAAGAAAACCTTGAGCTCTTCGTAATTTCTTTAATAATTTCACTGAAACTACAAATATCTTTTTCTACATCACAAAAACGATACAGAAGAACATTCTTGATCGGATCAAACTGAATAATCAGAAAAATAAAAAATACCCATACTCCAAAAAATTTAAAAAAACTAATTATACTTTTGTTAGTATCGAAAACTCTCATTACAGTGTAGGTTATGAGGTAAAAAAAACCAACAATCATAACCCCTCTTGATCTATCAGCAGCAACAATTAATAAACATATTAAAAATGAAATAAGAATCATCAATTTATTGTTATTTAATTTATAAAAAGTCATTACAAATGGAGTCCATAGTACAACCAAAAAACTTGCATTACCTGGAGTTAAATAGCCATAATAGTTTATTGGGTAAGTTCTACCAGTTGCCAAAATATACGAATTAAGAATAGAATTAAATTTACTTAATATTATTACGCATAAAATGGCAACAAACATCCAATAGCCAAAAACAATGCCTTTAGAAATCTTTTTGAACCCAAATTGATCCTTAGATAAATAAGTGTTAATTGCCAATATAAACGATGGCACAGCGACAAATGCCAATAAGTATAAGGGCATTGATAATACAAGGTCTTCTGCAAAAAACATTGACAAAAAATTTGCCATTACCCACAAAATAATAAATATTATTAGGCCTTTATCAAGAACTATAAATTTATATTTATTGAGAACAAATAAAAGCATCAAAAAATATAAAAAAATTTCAGGAAAAACAACTATAAGTCTATCAATCACCCTAAGGTACTCAGTTAAACTAGGCAAAATATTCATTATTGCTAATGCTAAAAATACTATAAGAGTTGCATTGGAAAAATATGATGTTGCGATCACATATAAGCACAATACAAAAATTAAAAAAAAGAATAATAAGAAAAAAATATTTACGTATTCTTTAGGCAACTCAAAATAAATAAAATTAAAAAATTCAACAGACAGTAAAGATACCAATAATATCGAAATCAAATATATTAATACGCGTTTAATATCGTTCATTTTATAAGTTATAAATCTAAATTAAAGTAACTCAACAACACTGAATATTTTTTCACTTTGAAAACCTTAAATTAAATTATTGAAATACAAAAAAATCACATTTCACTAAATAGAATTTAAAATATAAAAAAATTATCTATAAAGATTTGAATTTATTACACTCTAGCACTTCTCAAAAAAAACTCTATCAACATTCTATTTTTTAATAATAAATTTTTTTGCAGCTTTTAGATCACTTAATATATCTATATCGAAACTCTTTTCTTTATTCATAATATAACTAGCCGTTCTATTGGTAAAAAAACTGTTATTTTTTATAAACTCTTTAACTTCTACCATATAAATAGCCCCATTACTCATATAAACTTTAGGCAAATCTTGTTCCCGCATAAATGGATATTTATTATTTGAAATACACTCAATAAACCCTTGTTCATTTTCACTAAATGCTTTTAGCATTTTACTATCTGTCTTGTAAACACTTATAAGTGCTGATGCGTCATTTTCAAAAATAATATTACAAGCACTATCAATATCCTCATACCCCCTTAATGGTGATGTTGGTTGGAGTAATACAAAAAAATCATAAAATTGACCTTTTTTTTTCAACGTATTAATGACATGACTAACAACTTTACTACTAGAAGAAGAGTCTGTTGCTAAACTCTTGGGCCTCTTAATAGTTTTAATATCAAACTCACTCGAAATCTCTAAAATATTATCACAATCACTCGATACAACTATATCATCTAAATATTTACTTTGTAATGCAGCCTCAATACTCCAGGCAATAAGAGGCTTTCCACCAAATTCTATTAAGTTCTTTCCTGGTAAGCGCTTACTTCCTGATCTTGCAGGAATAATTGCTAAGATAGATTTACCATTAAACATTAAATACCTTATGGTATTCATTATTTGCCTTATCAAATTCTGCTTTACCACCAATATCAAGCCAATATTCACTAATTGGAAATGCCATTATAGTTTTATTTAAAGCGATTAATTTATCAAAAAATTCAGTTATATCGAGATATTTTTTTTCATTTATATGGGATATAAGTAATGGATTTAAGACATAAATTCCTGCACTAACAAAGTAATTTTTAACTGGCTTTTCTTCTAAAGATAAAACTCTACCATCTTTAAGATTTAAAACTCCATATGGAACTTTAAAATTATGCTCTTTAACGCTGATAGTCGCTTCTGCCTCATTAGTCACATGAAAGTCTATTAAACTATCAAATCTAGCCTTTGTAAGAAGATCTCCATTCATTACAATAAAAGGCTTATCTGGCTTTTGTTGATCAGTTAATAAGCTAAGAGCACCAATCGTACCCATCCTCTCATCTTCAATAATATATTCTATCTTTACTCCAAACTTAGACCCATCACCAAAGAAATCTTGAATAATACTGGATCTATAACCAACACACATAATAATATTTGAAAAACCACAACTAAGAATTTGTCCAACTATTGTTTGCAAAATTGGCCTGTTACCAACTGATAACATTGGCTTGGGAGTATTATCAGTAAAGGGTCTTAACCTTTCTCCAAGACCCCCAACCATAAGTATCACTTTATTGTCATATTTCTTTTTAGATAGTAATTCATCTAAAACATCAAGTCTCACAATCCGATTATTATTATCTAGAACTGGGATTTGATGTATTTGATTTACTATACACAAATCAATTATATATTTTTTAGTATCATTAATACTTGCAACTAAGGGGTTTGTGCAATAGTGATTGTTAATTGTTTGATCCAAGTCTACATTTGATAATATTGCTCTTCGAACATCACCATCACTCATAGTCCCAATTAAGCTATTATTTTTATTCACTACTAAAGCTACTTTTATTTTTCCATCCTCAATTACGCTTAGTGCTTCCCTAAGTGTTGATCCTTCTTTCAAGAAGTAGATATTTATATTATTCATTTTTTTTGTTTCCCAATAAAACTATCTACATTATTCATAAAGTTATAGTTTAATTTAGATTTAATTTTATTGTCATCAACTATACGAATGTTATCTAAAGACTCAATATTTTGAAACTCTACTTTGAATTTATAATTCAAAATATTTTCAAATTTTAATATCAACTCCTTAATTGTTAATTTACATGGGCCAATTATATTAAATAATCCAGAAAAATTCTCTATTTTTATCAATCGAAAAACAATACTCGCTAGATCACTCACATCCAAATAATAACGAAGCATTTCTCCATTATTATTAAAAAATATATCTTTATTATCTAATAAGTATTGTGAAGATATATAGTTCATAATACCTTTATCTTGATTTTTTCCATATAGATTAGAAACTCTAAGAATTAGACTATCATTTAATTCTTGATTAATAATATATTCTGAAAAATACTTTATACTGCCATAAACTGTTTCTGGGTTTAAGTTGCTATTTTCATCTACATATTCAGAAGATCCATAAACAAAAACTGATGAAAAATGAATTAGTTTTTTATTATATTTTTTTACAGCATTAACTATATTTTGAATACCATCTGTATTCTGAATTAAACATTGATGAATTGGATTGCTAATTTGACCAGTACAATTAATAATAATGTCATGCTTAGAAATAATAGACTCAATTTCTTCACTATCCAAAATATCTGCAGCATACTGTGTTACAAGTTTATTATCAAAAAAAATGGGGCTCCTACTTAAAGCACCGACACTTATACCTTCTTTTTGAAATTTTTTAACAATTGCTTGCCCTAAAAAACCACTAGCACCAATAACTAATACTTTATTCATAAAATCTTTTTTGGATAATATTTTCTAAAGAAATAGATTTGATTATTTTAACTATTTTTTTAGATGAGTCTCCAGTACCATAAGGATTGTTTATTCCTCTAGCAGCAAGTCTAAATGACTCATCAAATAACGCCTTTTCTATAGCTTTTTTAATCTCAACTTTATCATAATCAGCATCAAGTACATTTTTAGCTCTCTCTCTATCTTGCTGTCTTGTTCCAATATTGACTGCTGGAATACCAAATGTGGTTGACTCATGAATCCCAGAACTAGAATTACCAACAATGGCCCAAACATTCCTATACACATTTACAAACTCTTCTGTAGAAAGACTTGGATACCAACTTAAACCAGATTTTTTTATCTGTTCAATAATTTCTGTTGAACCTGCATCATTATTTGGTAAAGCAACTAGCGCCTGCACTCCAAGTTCTTTTATAGCCTCAAGTGTTTTTAATATTTGTTTTTTAGATGCACCACTCTCCGTTGTAACAGGGTGTTGTATTAATAAAACAATAGGCTTAGAAAAGTCAACATTAAATTTTTTCTCAATAGTTTTTCTTTCAATAATTGGTGTTTGCATTATTGTATCTATTGATGGGCACCCAACATTAAAAACATAATTAGGATTTTCACCAAGTCTAATAAGTCTATTTCTTGAGTCTTCTGTTGCAGGAAAATGAATATGCGCAAATTTACTCATAGCATGTCTAATACTCTCATCAATAGTACCAGTAACCTCGCCACCTTGAATATGCGCAACTGGTATGTTCATATGGGCTGCTGCAATCGTTGCTGCAAGATTAGCGCCAATATCAAATCCTGTTAACACTAGATCAGGGTTAAATTTTTCAATCTCATCAGTTATGCCATTTAATACTTTGGCTAATGCTTTAACCATAGAAACATTAGTATTTTTTTTACCTTCCTCAAACATTGGAATCTCTGCATTAATAACAAATCCATCCTCTTTTATATAATCAATATCCTTCCCATGAATGTCCAATAAACAAATACCCGTGACTACGAGGTATACATCAAAAACAGAGTCCTTATATAACTCTTTTAATATTGGTCTCATTCTGCTGTAATCAGCCCTTCTCTCTACTAAAGTTAAAATTTTCATATTATTTTTAAATTTACATTTTACTATCTAGATACTTATTTTTTTCTTGATGCTTAAATGATGGTAATAAATTTTGAAACTGTATTAATAAGTCACTTTTAGTCCAGATCAAAGCTCGCCTTAATTTTTTAATATTCTCTTCAAAGTTATTAAGCAAGTCTTCGTTAAAAATAGCTTCATTTTTGATTACTCCTAAATTTTTAAATCGATCCATATCTAAATCCTCACCTTCAGTATAAAACTCTTCAAAACCTTTTTCTCCTGAAGTATCACTTGAAGTAAACAAACAAGGCCATTTCCCTTTTGCTGGCAATGAAGATACAAGCAATCTAGCCTCGGCCTCATCTTTACATAAAAAAGGCTCATAGCCCCTATCAATTAGATAAGATGTAGCGATATCTGCAAATGTCATAAGATGTAACTCTTTACTAAGCTTTGGGAAAAAAATATCTCTATTGTTTCCAAAAATGCATGACATCAAGCATAACAGTCCACTCTCTTTTGGTGTAATAAAATATCTTTTGATATCATTTGGAGCAACAATTGGTTGACGCTTTTCAATCCTTTGATTAAAGCCATAAAGTAATGAGCCATCTGAGAATGCAACGTTTGCAAATCTTGCAGTAGATATATTAATATCTAAAGACCTTCTCAATAAAAACATCTCCATAATCCTCTTACTCGCACCCATTATATTAACTGGGTTTGTAGCTTTATCTGTACTGACACAAAAATATTTTTCCGTATTATTTTTTATAGATTGTAATATGGTTTTATCAGTATTAAACACATTTACATTTATCATTCTCATTAATGTAAATTTATCTTTTTCACTTCTTACATGTTTGAGCGCAGATAAGTTTAAAACATAATCATATTTACCATCACTTTCAATTAGTGCGTCGTATTCAATGCTATCAATATCTAATATAAAGGTTTGAAAATCACCATCAATATAGCCCATACTGCTTCGAATATCCCTGACTAATTCAACCATATTATTTTCACTAATATCGACGACATGTAGCTTTAAGGGATTTCTTCTAAATATTTCTTTGACAACAGCTTGACCTATCGAACCAGCCCCACCAAGCACTAAAAATGATGATGATGAAACTTCATCTAGTAATTTTTTCTCGTAGTTCTTCAAATCCTGAGTGAATAACTCATGATCTCTGCCAATTAATTTTAATAACTCACTCATTCAAATATTTCCATGAAAGATGTTGATCCTGATTTATTTTACAAATTGCATGCTTACCCAATATGCTTTCATAATGTTCAGCTTTAATCTCTCCAGTTCCCGGCCTCTTTACCCAAATATTTTCACTTGACAAAATATCACCCTCATTGATATCTTTAATCGCAACAACAGTTGCGAATGCGAAATCAATAGTAGCTTGTTCCTCCTGAGCTGCCTTTTTTTTTCCACCTCGCATTTTTGCAAGCTCAATACTTCCATTAATTAACTCAGCTAAGGCACTAGGATCCATTGAATTAATAATATCAGGACCAGCTCTATCCATAGAGTCAGTAAAGTGTCTTTCTAGTATTGCCGCCCCTAGCGCAACTGCTCCAAAACAAGCCAAATTTGATGTTGTATGATCTGACAATCCGATCACTGCATTTGGAAAATTTTTTTGCAACTCTTGCATTGCACCAAACCTGACAAGGTGCGAAGGAGTGGGATAAAGATTTGTCGTATGAAGTAACGCATAAGGGACATCATATTTTTCTAAAATTTTAACCGTCTTACTAACTGAATCAATATCATTCATACCTGTACTAACTATCATTGGTTTTCTAAATGACGCTATATGTTCAATTAAAGGAAGATTATTACATTCTCCAGAGCCAACCTTATATGCACTAACTCCGATTCTTTCAAGTCTATCTGCTGCTGCGCGTGAAAAAGGGGTGGAAATAAAAATTAACCCTTTTGACTCAACGTAATTTTTGAGCTTTACTTCATCTCTCTCACTCAATGCACATTGCTCCATAATATCGTATATAGAAATGTTTGCATTTCCAGGAATTATTTTTTTGGCTTCAATGCTCATCTCATCTTCAACTATATGCGTTTGATGCTTAATAACTTCAGCACCTGACTCATAAGCTGCATCAACCATCTGAAGAGCCGTCTCTAAAGAGCCTCCATGATTAATTCCTATTTCAACAATCACAATTGGAGGACAATTATCACCAATAGCTCTATTACTAATTTTAAACTGAGGCATATAATTCCTTAAAAAATAACTAGCTTCTAATATAATCAAATATCATTTGTGACGAATTATTAGTGCTAATAATTGTATTCATATGATTCTCTCTATTCAAATATTCTCTAATGGCAACTTCTACACTTTGAATTGAATAACATAAATAGACATTATCAAATTCCTTAAAATGATTTACTGATTCTCTTACATCACTTAATGTCCAATCCAATTTACAAGGATTTATATCCTTAATGAAAAGCATTATAACAATACCACCACTTGCTAGTATTTCATAGACTGCATTTGAGGGGCCAGTAATTATAATTATATTGTGTTTAGATATCTGTTTAAAGTATTCATGATTTACAGTTCCTTTTTGTAATGAAGCTCCATGCCAAAAAGGATCGACAGAATACACATTTGATTCACCTAAAATTTCATTATAACTTTTAGCTCTTTTTTTATATTCTGCACCAACACCACCTACACTGGGAGATAATCTCAAATTAAATCCTATTTTTTTTATAAATTTATTTGAGACTAAATCACGGACAATATTTATTTCATTGGAAATCTCATTATTATTTGCAAAGAATAAAATACTATTCTTTGGTTTGAGGCTCTTAGCAAAACTCTGAATTTTTTCATGCAAAGGGTTTCCAGTTACTATCACTTGATTTTGATTAAATTTGGAGACTTTAATGGATACTGCCAACATAAATTCATCCACGACAAATGCTTTATTAATTTTAAAATTAAATGGTCCTTCAACTGAAAAATTATCAATCGAACTTCCAAAATAAAATATTTCTTTACTACTTTGATTATATAAAACAAACTTTTCTTTTAAATGATGATAATCAGTAATTAAAAATCTATCAATTTCAAATTCATCATAGTAACTAGTCTGATAACAAAGATATTCAAAAACTTTTTTTACAAAATTAAAAGCTAATACTGATTTAAAAAAAGCACCAATAGAGACAAATGACTTCTTAAAATGAAGAGCAGCTTGATAACGAAACTTTTGATCTTCACAATCTTCATTCAATAAAAAATCAAATAAATCAACAGGATAAAGAAGGTACCAAAATAAAAATCTTTTAAATCTATTTCCTTTATAGTGGGTGATAAGAGAAATATTTTTACAATCAATAAATAAATTAGAAATTCTTTCAGGGTAATCATAAATGATAATATATTTATTCTTCTTATCATTTATGATTAAGTCTAAGAACTTTGATCCAAGAAGCCAGAGAGCCTCCCTTTCACTATAAAGAGATATCCCTATATTCATAAAATTTTAAAGTTATGAAATTTAATTTTTTTTATCAAAATTTGCTTTCTTTGATAAATAAATAAATATTCAATAATTTTGAATTAACTTTACTAATATTGAAATATGGAACCTGTGTAGTTCCAAATGAACGAAAAAAATATTCTATTGACTTTTCCATACTCCCCTCAAAGTCAAACCTATCATTGTGCAACGATGCCTCTTTTATCGCCTCCCAAAGAACTAGGCTCATAGCACCACTATTTCTTAGTATTGGATTTCCTCCACCCATAAGATAATAAGTTACATTTTCATCCCAGACTATATAAGCACCTGCATGAAGATTGCCATTTGGATCCTTGGCAATTAATATTTTTCTGCAGGACTTTTCCGAGCATGCAGACTCAATCCTTCTCATAACATCTTCGCAATGAGGCACATTTTTTTTTTGACGCTCAAAAGTCATTTTATATAGACTTATAAAATCATCAATACTACAGTCATCTTTAATAGTGATTTCAAATCTATTAGTTGCTTTACGAATTTCAGATCTAGCCCTTCCTGTAAGATTGTTCCACAATTTATCATGATCACTAATTTGATCTAGAACATAAGTATATCCAGCCCTTGCAGTAAAGCCATTCCAACTAAAAGGTAGTGTATTGGAATAGATATACTGCAAACCTTGAGAGAAAAAGTCATAATTTGGAAGGCGCTCTAATAAAGCTTGAATTATTTCCATCTCGTTACCTAATTTAACAGTAACACGCTCTGAAGAGTATCTTATCCATGGCCCCAAAATTTGAGTAAATGGCGGTAGAATAAACAAAGAAAAAAATAATCTTTTCTTAATAAAATAAGGCATTGATCCAACAACTAAACCACCCTTCTCTACTATTACTACATCCCAATTTGATTTGCCACACACGGCATCAAGCCACCAATATTGAGAAAACAATGGTAAGCTTTTTTCATTACTACATAATGTTTTGTATATATTTTTAGATTTCATATCCAAGTAATTATTTTGTTCTATGATAAATTTATATATGCATCTTAATTCAAATAAAACCTATAAGCTAATTAATTATAAGGCCTTTAACAGTATCAAAAACTTTTCTTGGGCTTAAATCAAGCATACAAGAATGCCTGCTACACATACGGTAAGCATCACTTTCTGATAAAGATCCACCATACATACATGGACTACATTTAATGTTATTTCTTACTACAACTGATTTTTCTCCTAATGGCGCAGTCCTAGTAAAATCAGTTGGCCCATACAAAGCAACTAATGGAGTTTTTAATGCATTTGCAATATGCATAATTCCACTATCATGACAAACCACAAGCTCAGAGTTATCAATAACTGCAAGAAGGTCTTGTAAATCCGTCTTACCTTCAAGACTTATTACATTTTTATTTTCAAAGTCAATATTGTGTTTTTCAGTCTTATCGCCAAGCAGTACAATTGAAAAATTTGGGAATTCGATTAACAGCATTTTAATTAACTTATTAAAATTAGAAGCTGGCCACCTCTTTGGTGTTACACCAGAATTTGCGGCACCAGCCTGAATGCAAATATACAATGCATTAATTTTAAATTTACTTATTACATTGTAATTACTTTTTTTATATGAAATCAAGCTAGTATAGTTTCTCTCGATAGGCAGATTATTTATTGTCTGTAATAAATCTAAATAAAGATCAACCTCTAGCCTGGATTTAAGAACAGGAACAAGAGATGCCTTTCTTCTTAGAATATATTTAGAAAAAATTGCTATAAATTCTGTTTTTCCAGGTGAGTAAGAATCAACATGCTGACAAAAAAAGGCATTTGAAGAAATATAGCCAACAGTTTGAACTATGGTAGGAGTTCCAGTAAAAGGAAATATAATATAATCAAAATTATTATTTTTAAAAAATTTATAGAAGATAGAAGCTTGGGATAACCCTCTTTTTTTGCTTATTTTTTTGACTGAGATAGAATTAGGAATCAATTCAAATACATTCCATTTATCATCTCCAAGTAGCATAATATCTGCACTAGGGAAGTTTTCAATTATGTTTTGGACCAGCACTGTAAGTTGAATCAGATTACCAATTCCTGTATAAGCTGAGATTAATATTTTCATAAACTTTGACTCTTCATAACTAATATTTTTTACAGTATATTTAAAAAGTAATTTTTTATATCAACTAGATATTATAAGTTTACTTATTTACAAAAAGGTCCAGTCTTTAAAAGGTTCTTTAAAGAAATCTTAGTAAAATAAAGTTCATTAATCTTAAAGTTTAATGTAATTTTTAATATATACTTGAAATAAATTAGCAATTAAATACAGATAATTTTTGTTTAAAAATCACCACTCTAGGTAGATATTTTTTTTAAATCTTTATTTCTAGCTTTAAGCTCCTCTAATGAGCCACTATCATGAATTTTTCCATCTTTAATTAAATGAATAATATCGCAATTTGTAAGTGTACTCAATCTATGTGCAACCATAATAATTGTTTTCTTTTTTAATTTGTTATGAATAGAATCAACAATAAAAGACTCAGTTAAACCATCTAATGAGCTCGTAGCTTCATCTAATATCAGTACTTCAGGATTATTATATAAAGCACGAGCAATTCCAATTCTTTGCTTCTGCCCTCCACTTAATTTTATCCCCTTTTCACCTGTCATAGTCATGTATCCGTCAGGCAAAGTATTAATAAATTGATCTAAATTTGCTAATTTTGATGCCTCAACTACACGGGCCATAGTTATATCTTCTTTATGGATAGTATATGCAATATTATGCATAATTGTATTATCCATCAAATATATACTTTGAGGAACATAGCCAATATTTTCCTGCCAGTCTCTTATATTTGATGCATTAATTTTAACTCCACCAACAAGCATTTCTCCAGATTTTATTTTAAGAAGGCCTAGAATAATATCTATAAAAGTTGTCTTTCCTGCTCCTGTTCCCCCTATTATCCCAATACAAGAATACTGCTTTATTTCTAAATCTAATCCGCTAATAATAGTACTCTTACTCTCTGGATAATTATAATAAATATTATTTAATGATATATCACCAATAATTTTCGTCTTATGTGATTTAACCTTTATTTCTGTTTTTTTATCAAGAGAAGTTAGGTCCTTTATTAGCAAATCAAATGCTGGTAATGTGTATTTTATCTTTGCATATGAATTATAAATCGCCTGCAATGAAGGGAGTAAACGATACCCTGCTAAAGCGTATAAAGAAATTAAAGGAATAGTTGATCCAGAATAATTCTCATTATTCATTAGAGACAGTATCATAATTATAATTCCAGAAAAAGCAATTGTTTCAATCGCATAACGAGGCAATGCAGATATGAGGTCACTTAATGCATAATATCTAGCACTTTTTTTTGAGGGTTCCTTATAGGCATTTAAGAACTCCATCTCAATTCCACGTAATTTGATATTTTTAATTCCAGAAATAACCTCATTTGCAACTTTAAACTTCTGAAATATCACCTCAGTTGACTCCACCCCCATGTTGTACATTTTCTTTTTTACCAATAGATACATTAAAAGATAACTTCCTCCTAATGTTATTAGAACAATAAATGCAATAAACGCATCCAAATAAAATAAGAAAATAAGCATTAAAATACTTGCAACAACTCTTGCAACTATTGTAAGGGCTGGCAATACTACACCGACCATACACCGATCAACCTCTGAAAGAATATTCTTTGATAAATCAGAAGAATTACTGCTAATAAAGAATTCATAATCTCTTTTAAGGTAACTTTCAATTAAGCGAGATGCCAAAAAATGTCCTTGCATCCTTATAAAGTGAGTTACAAACCATAGCATTGAGGCATTAATAGTATTAGATAAGACTATAGTTATAATTACAATTGCACCCGTAGCAATTACAAATTGATTCTGATTCTCAAAATCAAAAAATAAATAAATTGACCTGAAATATTCATTTTCATTAATCATTTCTGGGTTTGAAACTAACGCCATAAATGGCGCAATTGAGGCCACACCAAGAACTTCAAACAAAGCCGTAACTAGCATGCCTAAAGTTAAGAATTTTATCTTTCTAAATTCCTTAGTTAGAAAAATTATTTTTAGTTTTTTTAATGTGTCCATTTATATTTATATTTCAAGTAACAGGTTTATCATTCAGACTTTAGTGGTCCAACAAAAAAAATAGTTAAATAGGTTATATTTTTTTAAGTCTTATTAATTTTTTTCTGTACTTAAATGGTACAAAGAAGAATATTAAGCTTCGAATTAACTTATAGCCCTTCATTTTCAATAACTCAACTCCACTCATAACTTCTCTAGTATTATCTATTTCAATACCGAGACTATTTAACTCCTTAATTCGAGAAAATAGCCATTTTCCTTTAACTACGCCGTGAATATGATTGAAAATATTCTCATGGACTGAATAAAAACCAGAATAATTATCTGATCTTCGCGCACCTACTTTCTCAAACCCCCATGCACTTTCACTCTCATCAAGAAGATCTAACAAAGTACTCATTTTCCACAATGTAAAAGTTGCAGTTGTTCGATATGGCGCTCCAATTGAAATCTCACCATATAATTCATTAAAAGGCATATCGGCGAGTGGTTGATTAAAAAGGGTAATGGAATTACCATCTTGAAAAATAAAATCATCTATAACCTCCTCTAACTTTTTAGTATTAACTTTGTTCTTAAAAAATAAATCCTCCAGCAATAATAAAACATAATCATATCTTGAAAGTTGATTTAGTCCTTTAATTAGGCTAGATGACCATGAGGTATCTTTTTGGATGGACAAGCTCTTTACTCCATAATCATTAGGATAATTTTTATAGTTTGAAAGTAGATATTTATCAAATGGACAATCAGCCCAGAATCTATCAAAGAGCTCAAAATAAGGATCCCATAAGTCTGAAAAGTGATCACAACTCACAACTAATACAACAATTTTTTTATTATTCATTTACTAAAACCCTTAAATAAACTATTTATTTTAAAAAAAATTTTAGTTTCATGACAGAACTTCTCGTAAAAGACTAATTTCGCTCATTAGTTCAACCTGACTATTCCCAACAAAAAAACCATTTTCATGTAAATAATCAGCATTTTTTAACTCATGATGTACTTCATAATCAAAATACTTCATAACTTCATTTCTTGTAAAGTTTCCTGTAACAATTGGCCTACAATCAATCTTATTTTCTTGTAATTTGCTAGTCACTTCTTTTCTTTTAAGATTTATTCCTGGCTTAATAATCAAAGAAAATCCAAACCAGGAGCTATTATCAATATCTTTTTGAATAATAAAATCTGGATGATCTTTGAATAACTCAACAAATAACTTTGCATTTTCTCGTCTTTGTTTCAAAAATGATGGCAGCTTTTTAAGCTGCTCTATTCCTATAGCGCCACTCATCTCTACAGGTCTTACATTGTAACCTGGTAGAACAAATCTAAATGACTCTTCAAACCAATCATCACTTTTATTAGCTACATGGTTTTGTTGCGGAAGATTGCGAGTCCAGCCATGCGCTCTTAATGATAATAAAATATGATAAAGCTCTTCATCATCCGTGGCAACAAACCCACCTTCCATTGTCGCCATATGATGGGAGTAGAAGGTTGAGAAGGAACTCATAATACCAAATGTACCTGTTTGCTTCTCTTTATATTCAGCACCCATAGATTCACAATTATCTTCAAAGATAAAAATATCTTTACCCTTGATAAAACTATTAATAACATCAAAATCATTTGGATCGCCAAGAAGATTTACCACCATAATCATTTTGGTATTAGTTGTAATCGCAGACTTAAGTGCTGCTAGATCATAATTCAATGTATCTAGATTAATGTCAACAAATTTTAACTTTAATCCGTATTGTTGCAATGGGAAGTAAGTGGTAGACCAAGATACTGCTGGAACTATTACCTCATCACCTCTTTTAAGAATTGGATTTTTTGTATAAAAAAGTGCTGCAGTTGCAATTAAATTAGCCGCTGATCCAGAACTAACCATGACACAATATTTTCTATTAATAAACCTAGCAAAGTCTTGCTCAAATTGAGCAACACTATCACCCATAGTGTAAGAGTCTCTATCTATAACTGACTGTATAGCTTGAAGCTCTTTATCATCCCAAGTACTGGTAGCCAATGGATAATTACTCATTTATTGATCCCATTCATTTTTACCTAAGGTACCCGTTACATAAATATATAAAAATTTCATTATTTAGTGTTTTAAATATTGATTTCCCCATCTTTAGTTACCAGATGGGCATATGGCATTGGAAATAAAAGACTACCACCCGCCTCTAAATACTCTTTCTCTCTATGAACTATTTCTTCTTTAAAGTACCATGGTAATACTAACATGCAACTAGGATTTAAACCTCTTGCACTGTCTTCTGATATAAGGTCAATATCACTACCAAGTGTTTTAAGGCCGACTTTGATATCTTGCCTTTCACTTATGGAAGGAATTATATTCTTATCAATTTCAAAAAACTGTAACAACACATTTCCTTTCGTAGATGCACCCAATCCCAGAACTCTGTTTCCATTTTTTATTTCAGTTTTCAAATAATTTTTAACTTTTTTAGCAAGAGATTTCATTTTGATAAAAAAGTCTTTATATACATCTGACCCATACAAGCCTAAATCTTCCTCTTCATTTAATATGCTTATTAATTCCGCACTATCGTCTTTATTCGCCTCTTTGTGAGCTATGTAAACCAGCGCACTACCACCATTTACCATATTTAACTCCGCATGGTAAAGATGCAAACCATGTAATTCCATTAAATATCTAAGTGTTTTAAGGGTGTAATATTCAAGGTGTTCATGACAAATATCATAAAAATTCATATTTTTAATCATGAGCAATGCATGGCTAAGTTGAATACTCCAAACTCCTTCACTATGAAGATTTTCTTTAATTGCTTTAACAAAAGAATGTGGATCATCAAGGTCATAAAACATTGCACAAGATGTAAAGTTTTTAACTTTATTTCCATTTAAAGAAGCTATAAAATTAATTGAAGGGAAGAAATCATTAACTATTTCTATAGAGCTATCAACATTTGACCAGTCAATATTGCTAGCTGGCTCCACACCTATTCTTTTAGCTTTTTTAGGAAAATATTGAACCATAGTGCAGTCATTTGCCCCTATATCAACAACAATATCGTTATCATTAAGTGGTGCGTGTATTTGAATTTTCTCCACCACTTTTTTTAGGTCATTTTTCATCATATCATTTGTTGATGATCGATAAAAATAGTCTGTATATAATAATTCTGGATTAGTTGTCTCCTTGAGTTGAACCAATGAACAGTCTTTATTTGAACAAATAACCATTGACATAGGTATTTTTATATTTGCCAACTTGTTGTTTTTATTTGATTTAACAAAAGTTGCAGATATAAATTGAGGATCTAGAGATAATATCTCCTCTAACTCATTGCATCCACATATTCTACATTTAGTTATTTCTTTGTAACTTTCCATATTTTCAACCCTCGTTATAAATTTTTCCTTGTAAATAACAACTATAAGTCTTTTGTATACCTTCTCTTAAGGTTACTACCGGACTCCAGCCCCATGTAGTTTGCTTCTCTATAGAAACTAACTTTTGACTCATACCAACAGGCTTGTTAAGATTGTAAATAAAACTACCTTTATAGCCCATTAAATCTGCAACAATAGAATAATACTCATCTATTGTATTATCGAATCCTGTTCCAATATTTAATAATAGCGGCATGCTATTAAAGTTATCTAATGCATACAGAATTGCATCGGAAAAATCGCCTGCATACATAAATTCTCTTCTAGCTGAGCCATCACCCCAAATTTCACATTCTGTCTTTTCTTCTTCAATAATATGATGCAACTTATTAATAATTGCTGGGATTAAATGCGCTCTATATGTATCAAACTTATCAAAGCATCCATATAAATTACATGGAATTATTGTCTTATATTGAAACTTATTATCTTCTGTATGGATGTATTCACACAAACGCTGAATAGAAATTTTGGCCAAGGCATAACCTTCATTAGTATCTTCTAATTCACCCTTTAGAATTTTTTCTTCTGAAAGAGGATTAGGTGCGTTCTTTGGATACATGCAAGAACTTCCTAAATTTATCAACCTTTTAACTT
>Ga0075444_10000848_pt1 | contig 18458 bp, 22 predicted proteins | sample CoawatmetaG01DNA_FD_76836 | JGI IMG/M metagenome (GOLD analysis project Ga0075444, IMG submission 76836) | Marine microbial communities from the West Antarctic Peninsula - Coastal water metaG017-DNA | ecosystem: Environmental > Aquatic > Marine > Coastal | place: Atlantic Ocean: West Antarctic... | reverse complement strand
TGTGTATTATGTACATAATTATGTATATGTATAATTATCTGATAAATAATATATATATAATTATGTGTATGTATAATTATGTGTATAATATATAAAATTATGTATATATATACTTTACATTGTTTTTTCTTTTAGCAGATAATATAACACCATATAATTTCGTATCTTTAATGCTTTAGATACAATAAAAGCTAATCCAGTTACTTAAACATCATGCAGAAAGATATAAAACTAATTGTACCAGATTCACTACACGAGATTCAGCTCGGACAATATCAGGCTTACTTGGCATCAATCGAAAACCTAGATGCTAAAAAAGATATTGAACAAATCAACCGAAAGCTCATAGAGGAGTTCTGCGGGCTTAAACCAGAGCAAGTGAACCTCTTACCGCTAACCTCAGTAGAAAGTCTCTTAAAAGTGCTCTCAGGTGCCTTCAGCGAGGAGTTTGAACTTATCCGTCACTTTGAGATAGAAGGTGTAAAATTTGGTTTCATTCCGAAACTGGATGATATGAGCTTAGGTGAGTACATAGATTTAGAGGGAACGTTCGGTGAATGGGATAAGATGCATAAAGCTATGGCTATTCTTTATCGGGTGGTTAATTTCGAGAAGGGTGATAAATACACAATCAATTCATACGAAACTAACGAGGAGTTAGCAGAGGCAATGAAAATGATGCCACTAAGTGTTGTAATGAGTTGTATGGTTTTTTTTTATCATTTAGGGACGGAATTAGCGCAAGCTACCTCGAACTATATACTGAAAGTGATGAAGAAGGAGAACAGCACAACGTCTCAGCTCAAGGAGGCTTTGGAGCAAAGTGGGGTTGGTATCAATCAATTTACGGACTCGCTCAAGGCGATGTCAGAAGATTTGATGAAATTACAGCTTTACCCCTCCACCAATGTTTAACTTTTTTGGCATTTGAGAAAGAAAAGAACGAAATAGAAGCAGCAATGATTAAGAAACAATACAAATAATGAAAACCTACTACGACCTAATAGACAGGATACACGCATACCTAAGTGGTAGCGAGCTAATCAATACAGTAACTTTCGGAGATTTACTAGAAGTAGACTTATCGAAACAAACTATATTCCCTTTAGCTCATGTTGGCATTATCTCAATGCAGTTTGAAGAATACATTATGGGATTGTCGATGAACGTAATCGTTATGGACATGGTTGACGAGGATAAAGATGACAAACAGAGCAAATCTAAGCCGCATTTAGGACTAGATAATAAGCACGACATACATAATTCACTACTAAACGTAGTTAATGGATTACAAAGCTCTATACGTAGAGGTGGACTTAGTGATTTCAATTACGAAATACAAGGCACTCCAACTGCACAAATATTTGAAGATAGGTTTGAGAATAAAGTAACTGGTTGGTCAATGACAATTAACATCAATATGGCAAACAATGATATGGGATTAATCAATGCAGACGGTAGTCAATGTCCATAAAAATAAAGAATACAGAAGCCTACATGAAAAGCTACAGCATTAAGCTAGTAGATTTGCTGAAGAGGGAAATGGACTCACCTCAGCCTAGTAGAATGCAGTATGAGAACAATACAATAAATGCCACAGGAAATAGTAAAGAAGATATTAATTACATAGTAAATTCTTCGGCATTAAATAGTTTAAGTATAGATATTAGAGGTGATAAGCACCTATTAGACATAGACAAGGGAACAAATAGTACAATAGCAAGCGTAGAGGATATAGCAAGATGGATAATAGCAAAACCAGTAAATTACAGGGGAGTAAGTCAGAACCAAAGCCTTCAGTCCCTAGGAGCAGGAAGTCCGAAAGTTCTATCACTAGCAAAAAGGATAGTAGAATCTCTAGCATCAAAAGGGATAAGACCGACAAACTTCATATCAAGGACAGTGGAAAAGCACATGTCAAACCTAAAGCTAATTGCTCCAATTGTGGAAGATGTAAAAGTAAATGTGGAGGACTTGCTAATTCAGGCAGGATTTGATTTAAAAGGTAAAACAATAAACTTTAAGTAATGGCGATAACTGATATTAAAAAATTAAACGTAAGAAGCCCATACTTCATTGAAGTAGTGGATGAATATTTTGAATTAGAGCCAGATGAAACTCCTGACCCTCAGCCAGACCCGATAACAACTCCTATTGTAACAATTGAGGATATAGAGTGTTCAAGCGTAATCCACTTTGGCATCTCGGTAGGAACTAAGAAATTCAAACTAGACACTACAGGTAGAAGTCTCGGAGCATACAGCTTCACTTTAAACAACATTAAAACACCAATTAAGTATAGAGTATATACCGAGGGTGGAACGGAAGGTTCTTTTGCAACAGCAGGATTAGATACCTTTGCAATTTCCTGGTTAGAAGAGACTGGTGAAGATGATAGTAGTTTAAGTTCAGAAGCAACTTATCCTGATGGAGTAACACAAGTACTAACATACACAACAACTTCTGTTACTGCCGCTGTTAGTAAAAATATAATTGTAGAGCTAGTTATGCCGCTTATTACGGTGGGCAACATGAGTATAACCTCAACTAGTTGCCAGGCTCTTGTTCCTGCAGTTTCTCCCTTTACTAGTGATTTTGTAACCGTATTAACAATAGAAACTATTAACCCAATTCTATTGAAAACAAGTAATCAAGCTGGTAATCCAGTTCGTGGAAGTGCATCTGATTTAACTATTACTCTTAATGGCACATCTTACTCTATGCCTATTGGAGCTTCGGGAGGGTATGGCGCAATCAGAATTGTATTTTCAGACGCTTCACCTCTTCTTGCTCCAACAACTAATAATTGGATTTATAGCCCTGCATCCAGAAATGCCGATTACTTTTCTGACACAATATGGACAATACAAGCTCCTACTTTTCAAATGCCTATACTTCATGTAGATGAAACTGCAATAAACGAAGATTTAAACACTTTGGTTATATCTACGCCTTTTGGTGTCACATGGGGGGGATTTGTAGCTTTAAGAAGTCACCCAGTTGTACAAGAAGGTGGTAATAATATAATAAGAACTCTTTATGATGGAGGAGATAACTTTGCTCAGAGTTATTTAAAAGGAACGAGTAATCATTACTTATGGGAGTCTCCAATGGAGCATACAATTAAGTTTAAAGGCGGTAATACTCAAAACATAGTTAGCACAACAGTCAATAGAATGTCGACAGAAATAACTTATAATAATGGATATACAGACCTTTCATTCGAAAACATTGATTTTGATAATAGAGTGGTTCGTTAGTAATTATAATAAAATGAAATAGAATGAAGGTTTTAAACAAGGCAGAACTAAAGTTATGGGTTTATGGAGGTGATATACAAAATACACCTACAGAGCCAAGTTATATACTAACAAAAACAAAGTTAAGTAGTGAAACTACAATAGTATTTGAAATCGCTGAACTTATAAAGGATTATATTGAAGTTAAATTTGATGGAGACTACAACACTTTAATCCAATCTAAATGGGTTAAATGGACAGTAAAACGTACTTATAAAGAGACAGCAACAGATACACATGGGAATGAGTTTACTAACTTAACATCGAATACATACTCTCAACACGCAATAGCTTTTAGGGGTTATGGTGAAAATTCTGATGGAATAAATCCAGAGCTATCAAAAACCTTGTTAATGTCTAATAGGGTGATAAATAATAGATGTGGGGACTCACTAACAATTCCCTTCTACAACGACAATAACGAAGGTGTAGTAGAGATAGATTATTATCGAGATGGATTGGTAGAAGGAGTTGATTACTTTGGTAGTGCGGATATATTTACTATAGCTCAATCTTTACGCATAAACCCTGCTTTAGACGACATAATAACTATAGATAAAACTGCAAACACAGCCTTAAGCTCTGACAATACTGTAGGTTCTAGTGAGACTCCAATATTCGCAACAGAATTTAGTTACCTAAGAAGGGACGGTGAAAGAAAATCAATACCTATAGATTGTATTGAAGAGTGCGATTATCCGCATCACAAAGTTTCTTTTATAAATAAGTTTGGAGTTATGCAGGACATTTGGTTCTTTGCAAAAAGAGTAGATAGCATGTCTAGTAAAAGAGAAAACTATAAAACAACTAAACTTGATATAACTAATGGCATCAATTACAATAAGTCTGCTCATCAGAATGTTTATCTGGAAAATCAAGGAAAAGAAAAATTCTCCATGAGTACAGGTTTTATTCACGAAAGCTACAATGAGGTTATTAAGCAGCTACTCGTTTCGGAGTATGTTTATATGTATGATAAGAATAGTATTAACCCTACAAACGGACTAGCCTTTTTAGCTGTTCCAGTAACCGTAGCGAGTTCTGAAGTAAGCCTTAAAACTAGATTAAATGACAAACTTGTAGAATATACATTAGACTTTCAAGCAGATTCTGACTTTATACAAAGCGTAAGATAAATGAGAGATATAGAAATATATGTAAAAGGTGAGAGACTTGACTTGTTTGACAATGGTACTATTGAGATTAAATCTAGTATTCAGGATGCCAAGGATATATCTAAGGTATTTACAGACTATTCTCAGCCATTTACAATACCTGCATCGGATAATAATAATAAAATACTTAAACATCACTACAAGACAGATGTTACAGACAATGTATTTGACGGTAGAGTAAGGCATGAAGCTAAGATATTTATAAATCACCTGCTATTTAAGAGGGGTAAAGTATTCTTGAACGGTACTTCAATGAAGAACGGTAAGGCTAATTCTTATAAAATAACATTCTTCGGAAATACAGTGTCACTAAAAGACACCTTTAAAGACGATAAGATGGAGAGTTTATCTGATTACAAAAAAGGTGTTAATGGAGAAGTTGCTGAGTATAATCTAAACAGATTAGAATTTGATTGGTCTAACGATTCTATACGAACTAGGATGTTTGGAGGTCAATCTTTTAATGACGATGGCTCTGCATTAATAGTACCGCTTATAACTGCTGAAAAACGATTATTTTATAACGATTCTTTAGACGAGACTAGCTCAATTAACTTTGACGGTAATTTACATAGACCTAATGATATATCATCTAATTTAAGTCAATACAGAACGAGAGGAGTAACTGAAGAGGATTTAAAGCCTGCTATAAAGGTATACCACTTAATAAAGGCTATTGAAGAAAAGTATAATATAAATTTTATACCTAGTGATGCAGCCGAAGTAAATTATACTGACACTAAAGACTTCTTCTCTAGAGATAATGAAGCGTTTACTAATCTGTATCTTTGGATGAGTAATAACTCTGGTAATATAACAGGTAATATTGCAGATGATAATTATTTATACGTTAATGAAGTAGCTTCATGGACAAGTGGTGGCAATCAAGACTTTGCTAACTATTACGCTGAAGGAAAAGAAATAGTTCTTGTTAATTGGAACGAGATAGAGCAACAGTTTGGTTACACAGGTGGATTTATAGATAATAGCTTATTCCCAACACCTGCTAGATTTTATGTTAAAGTTATTCCTGACTCTTCGTACGAAGAAGTTAAATGGAGAGTGAAAATAATTGACACTAAAACATCGCAAGTAATAAGTTCTATTGAAGGTACAGGTAGTGTTGAGGCTAATATCTCAATGCCTCTTAACCCATCAGACCCTAGCATAACGTATATTGATAGGTATAAAGTAGAGTTTGCTTCTCAACAGCCTATGGTTGGCACAGACGTACAGATAATTAAGGAAAACGCATCAGGTTTAACTGGCTTTGATGATGTTAGAGAAATACTATCACCAGGGGATGATTTTGATACAGATGTTACTAAATTTAAGCCAGCAAACCATTTTCCAGATATTGAGATAATGGAGTTTATGTCTGGTTTATTCAAGATGTTTAATCTTACAGCTTACTATGTAGATGACGAAGCAGACCCACTATACGACGATACAACTCCTGTGGTTAAAATCGTTACATTAGATAGCTATTATGCTGATTCAGTTAATAATCAGTCAAAAGGCATTATTGATATAACTAAACATATAGATATAACTAGTAGCTTTATAGATACATCACTACCCTTTTCTGAGATTAACTTTAAGTTTGAAGAAACCAATACAATCCTAATGGACAACCATAAAGAGGTAAATGGGTATGTTTACGGTGATTCCACTATGAGTCTTCGTGACACTTATAAAAATATAGATTTATTCTATGGGGAGAAGTATGAGGTAGAATTACCTTTTTCTAAGTTGAAGTATGAGCGAATAAACGGTACAGAAACGGATATAGTTTGGGGTTATGCTGCAGGTGGAGACTTCGATTCAAAAGAAGGAGACTATGATAATGGAAACACTATACCGCCAAAAACTAATTACAAGCCAGAGAATATAAAGCCTTTATTGTTTTATGGCATAAGAGAGACAAATATATCCACACCTATAAACTTTAGCAATGTTCAGAATACAGAGTCAGTTCAAGTGACAAGCTACTGGAGACCGTCTAATACAAACGAGACTTTACTTCCAGATGAAGATGGTGTTTTTCAGGAGTCTGCATCTTATTCTATAAATTTTGATTCGGAGGTTGACGAATGGTCTTTAACTGAGTCGTTCAACTCTTTATTTGAAGTGTTCTACAAGACTTACATAAAATCTGTATTTGATGCCAATAAGCGAATATTTAAGTTTAAAGCATACTTACCACCTAGCTTCTTAATCAATTATAAGCTAAACGACCAGCTTAAGGTACAAGATGTGGTGTATCGGATTAATTCTATAACCACGAACCTAAACACAGGTTTGTCACAACTAGAGCTTATTAACTTAAACGTAGAAGAGATAGTAGAATGATAAAACAGATAATAGAGCTGCTCAATATAGATGATTGGTATGGGCAGTCTGAAAATATAGATATAGCGAAAGGCAAATACAAAGCTGTAGGGACTTGGAGTGAAATAATGGATAGAACAAAAAGAGAATACTATGGCAAGTGAGATTTTAGTTAAAATTAACGTAGAGTCTGGACAAGCTGATGTTAGCCTAAAGAAAGCTAAGGTAAGTGTAGACAAGCTAGCTGCTGCTAAAGAGAAGTTGGCTCATGCAGAAAGTGATTTAGCTAAAGAGTTAGCTGTAGTTAATCTGAAGACAAAAGAGCAAATTCAGGTAAACAATCAGGCTGCAGCTCAGACAATTAAGAATGTAAATAAAGGAAGTGGTCAGTTTAGAACTCAGGTAGGTCTAAACAATGCTATACTTACTGAAGCAGGTAGAGCTGCATCTGATTTACGTTTTGGATTTAACGGTGTAGCAAACAACGTTGGTCAAATTGCTTCGCTATTTGGAAACCTTATACAGACTTCTGATAACGTAGGCACTTCATTAAGAAATCTAGCTAGCTCTCTTATGGGTACTGGGGGTATCCTTATTGGAATCCAATTATTGATTGCATACGGAGACCGAATATTTCAATTCTTTACAGGTGCTGAAGAGTCTGTAAGTAGATTTCAAAAAGGAATTGATACAGCAACTGCAAGTTTAGATGTTCAAATAGAAACGTTTAGTAGACTAATAAGTTCTTTAGAAAAGTATGGCGATATAGGTAAAAGAACAGAAGATACCAACTTTTTATTGGCAGGTAGTTTTACTAAATTCAAAACAGCGTTAAAAGACATTAATGAAGGTGCTAAACTTGAGTTTACAGATATATTTGAAGAAAAAAATATACTCGAAGGAGCTGAAGCTTTAGAAAAGTACAGAGAATTATTCTTAAAGTTCTTAAAGTCTAAAAGAGATGAGGCTATTGTAATTGCTAAACTAGATGCTACTACTAAGGATGGTGATTTACAATTTCTTAAAGGTAGTGAAACTAGGGATAAGCTTATACGGAAAAGGACAGAGTTATTAAGAAAGAGATTAGTATTAGAAAAAGAATTAGAGCTGATAAAACCTGAAAAAGAAGAAGGAGAAGGGTCATTATCGGATAATTTAACTCAATTCTTAGACTTATCAAAGAAAATACAAGCAGCTAAAGCTGATGTAAGAAAAGGTGCAGCTATAGACGATATGGACGCTATCCGTATTCAAGGGGAGAATGAAGAAATTCAACTAGAAGCTCAAGCAGAAGTATTCTTGGATAAACAGAAGCAAAGATTAGAGCAAAAACTAATAACCCAAGAGCAATATAATGAGTCAGAACTACAAGCTCAGGAAGAATTAGCAGAAGCTATTGATGCTACACAGGAAAAGACCGCTAATAGACAGTTAAATCTTCAAGGTAAAAGAAATGAAAACGCTAATCAGTTAGATATAGAATCCTCCTTTATTCGGGAAGAAATTATGTTGAATGAAGAGCTCATGGAAGATGAAAATCTAGGTAGAAGAGCTGGTAAAGCGTTATCATTTCAGCAAGAAAGATTAAACACTGAGATTGCAAGTTTAAAAGCTAGGTTGGAAGCTGAAGAGCTTCATGTTGAGCAAAGAGCTAAACTACAGAAAGAACTAAGTCAAGCTGAGTTAAAAGAATCTGGCATAAGAACTCAAATTGCAGATGCTGAAGCTAATGCAAAGATTGAAAGTTTAACTTTAGTTTCAAGCGCGTTAAATGTAGCTTCTAAAATAGCAGGAGAGAGCTCTAAAGCTGGTAAAGCTATGGCGGTGTCCGCAGCTTTAATTACAACATACTTGTCGGCAAATAAGGCTTATTTATCTCAATTTAACCCTATTCCTACAGCAAGTTCTCCAGTTAGAGGAGCGTTAGCAGCAACTATTGCTGTTGCTAGTGGGTTAGCAAATGTTAAAGCAATATTAGCTACTAATCCAGCAGGACAATCAAACTTGGGTGGCGGTGGAGCAAGTGTAAACGCACCTTCATTCAATGTAGTAGGGGCATCAGCAACTAATCAGTTAGCAGGAGCTGTAGCAGGACAAGTTAACGCACCACTAAGAGCTTACGTAGTAGGAAGTGATATATCAGACCAACAAGAATTAGATAGAAGTATAATCAGTACAGCAGGGATAGGATAATTAAAACAACAATTATGAGAATAGTAGAATTACTAATAGACGAAGAAGCAGCATTATCAGGAATCGAAGCAATAAGCATCGTAGATAAACCTGCAATAGACGAAAAATTTATTGCATTGAAGTCAGAGAAAAAGATTCAGCTTGCAGAAGTAGATGCAGAGAAGAAGATTCTTATGGGAGCAGCATTAGTTCCTGATAAAAACATCTTTAGACAAGATGAAGAAGATGGTTACTACATTTACTTCTCTAAGGATACAGTTAGACAAGCGTCTGAACTATTCTTAGTTAGAGGCAACCAGAATAAGTCTACACTAGAACATCAGGCTGACTTGCATGGTTTATCTGTAGTTGAGTCTTGGATAATTGAAGATGAGCTTCATGATAAATCTAGAAAGTATGGCATGGACTTACCGTTAGGTACTTGGATGGTGTCTATGAAGGTTAATAACGATGATGTTTGGGAGAACTATGTGAAAACAGGTTTGGTATCTGGATTCTCTATAGAAGGCTATTTCACAGACTCTATTGACTTGAGTTCTGACTTAATATCTGAAGAGGATGCCACTGAGATTCTAGTTAAGGTTAAAGAATTTGTACAATCTAAATTAAGCGAATAATGGCGAAGAAAAAGAAAGTAAGCAAACCAGTAAGTCTTATACCAGCAGAAGAAGCTACTATCCTTGGCATTAAAGCTAAGAAATTTAACGCTCAGTACGTTAAAACAGGTGGATATGGTGTAGATGTCCAAATGTTAGAGAAAGTGTATCTAAGAGGCTCTGAGAGCTTAATAGACAGCCCACAGCACAGAGTTGACCAGTTCATGTATTTAGTTCGTAGTGGTAAGCCGCTTAATCCAGAATATACTCAAGATTTTGACTTACTACCAGAAGGTCATCCAAATAAATAGACATGAAAAGACGTAAAAACTATACATACAGTAGAAGCGGAACTAAGGGTGGTAAGAGGGGTTGTTTATGTGCCGATGGAAGAACATACTCTTCTAAATGTTGCGATGGTAGCTTACAAGCTCAAGGAATAGGAAGCATAAAAGAAATAGGAAGCATAACACGAAGTGAGTTCTACTTGAAGGGAGAGAACGGAGACAACATACTACAAGAAAATAACAGTAAAATAATTTTATAATGGCGGATAAAAAGATATCAGAATTAACATTGGTTAGTGCTTCTAATATTACAGGAGCAGAGGATTTACCAATAGTACAAGGTGGAACTACTAAGAAAACAACCTTACAAAATGTACAACACTACATTGTGAATCATTTAGAGCCTACTGCCTTAAATGTAAGTTTGGGTCAAACGATAGATTTAGATGCTTCTACTTATGATGAATCTGAATTAATTGTATTGTCTTGGAGTGGAGGTAACGGAATTATGACTTTAACGCTTCCTGATGCAACTGATGTAAAAAACCTAAACAGGGTTAAAAGAATTATAAGTGATTCTACATTTCATAACTCAACAAAAGCACGAGTTACTCCTTTTGGTTCTCAAAATTTAGATGGTGCAAATTCACACTACGAGGTAAATAAGGCTTACGAGGGTATTCAAGTTTGGTGTAATGGTACAGAATGGTTTATTATCCAGAAGAAGGGATAGTTAAAGTACTGAAAATCTAACACTATAGTTAGAACCAGTTAATTTATAAAATTATCTTAAATATGAACAATCCAAAAGCAACTAGTATTCTCAATGAGATTCTAACAAAGCTATCTGCGATTACTTCAGTTGAAGATTCTCCTGCAAGCGAGCAAGTAGACGCTGTAGTCGAAGAATTATCAGAAGAAGTTGTTGAAGAGGTTTTGGTAGATGCCATTGAAGAATCAACAGAAGTTTCTGAGGAAGTGGTGGAAGCTGCTCCAGAAGGAAGCGAAGAGGTTTTATCTGAGGAATCAGAAGGAGCTGAATTAAGCGGTGCTTATGTTACGGAAGAAGCGTTTGCAACTAAGGTTTTAGAGATGGAAGCTCAATTAGCTGAAATGAAATCTTTAATCGAAGTTGAAATGAGTTCGCAGAAGATGCAAAAAGAAAAACTAGCTGCACAAGTGCTAGAGCTTTCTGCTCAACCTGCTGCCGAAGCAATCACCCACAACCCAGAAGCTGGAACAGAAAAGAAATCTGTATATAACTTCGGAACACAAAGAACTTCGTCTACACTAGACAGAGTATTCAATAGATTAAACAAATAAACAAAAAGAAAAATGGCTACAACTACTTCAATTACAACTACTTACGCTGGTGAGTTTGCAGGACAATATGTTGCTGCAAGTTTACTAGAAGCAAAAACTCTATCTCAGGGTGGAATTACAATCAAACCGAATGTAAAATTCAAAGAGGTTCTAAAGAAATTATCATTAGATGGTATCGTAAAAGATGCAACTTGTGATTTTGCTGACACTTCTACAATTACGCTAACTGAAAGAATCTTAGTTCCTGAAGAGCAACAAGTAAATTTACAAATCTGTAAAGCTGACTTTGCATCTGACTGGGAAGCTGTACAAATGGGATACTCTGCTTATCATGATGTACCTCCTACATTCGCTGACTTTGTTCTAGGACATATTGCAGCTAAAGTTGCAGAGCGTACTGAGCTTTCTATCTGGTCTGGTGATACTGCTAGTAACGGTCAATTTGATGGGTTTACTAAGAAATTAGGAGCTGATGCTGATTTACCAGCAGCTAACGAGGTTGCAGGAGCTACAATTACTGCCGCTAACGTTATTGCAGAATTAGGAAAAATAGTTGACGCTATTCCTTCTTCTTTATACGGTTCTGAAGGCTTATTTATCTATGTTTCTCAAAACATCGCAAGAGCTTACGTTCGTGCTTTAGGAGGATTCGCTAGTGTTACTCAACAAAATGCAGCAGCAGATGAGAATGTAGGCGTTACTTCAATCGGTGGTGCAGGTGTAAACTCTCAAGGTACTATGTGGTATCAGAATGGTGGTCTTATGGTAGACGGAGTAAAAATCTTCGTTGCTAATGGACTTGCTGACAACAAAGCGATTGCTACTACTAAGGACAACTTATTCTTTGGTACAGGATTGATTTCTGACCATAACGAAGTTAAATTGTTAGACATGGCAGACTTAGACGGAAGCCAGAATGCTCGTATCATCATGCGTTTCACTGCTGGTGTAGAGTATGCGAACGTTGAAGATATCGTAACTTACGGTATTACTAACTCTGCAAACTAGAGTAAATAACTAAGATTAAGGAGGTAGGTAAGGCTACGGTCTGCCTACCTTTTTTTTAAGTAACTAATTAACTAATAAAAACAAATAACTATGGCATGTCTATTAACACGCTCAAGAGCTGAAGCATGTAAAGATACAGTAGCAGGAATTAAAGAAATTTACTTCGTTGACTATGGTCTTTTAGGTGCATACACTCTAGGCAGCAGCGATGAGATAACTAATGCAACATCTGCATCTGATATCACTGCTCACAAATACTTAGTAAAAGGGAACAACTCTTTTGAAACAACTATCAATGCTTCTCGCGAGAATGGTACTGTTTTTTACGAGCAAGTACTTAATATTACTCTAAAGAAACTAACTAAAGAGGATAACAAGGAATTAAAACTATTGGCAGCAGGAAGACCTCACGTATTAGTGGTTGACTATAATGACAATGTATTTTTAATGGGTAAAGATAATGGTGCTGATGTTACAGCTGGTACTGTTTCTACAGGAAATGCTCTCGGAGACTTTAACGGTTACAACTTAACCTTTACTGCTATGGAAGTTTCTCCACCTAACTTTGTTACTGTTGATGCAACAGCAGCTACTTTCCCTTTAAGTGAACTTGCAGGGTTAACAGGAACTGTAACTATTGGAACACCTGTTTCTATATAGTATAGTATCTTATTTATGATTAAGAGGGTAGTGTAAAAGCTACCCTTTTTTTATACTTAAAACAGAAAACCTCAGTATAGTTATTTAAGCATGGAGATATTAACTACATCGGCAAGTAGCCAGTCACTAAAAATAGTGCCTAGAAAAGATGCTGCTTTGCCTACAATAACACTAACAGATAAGTCAACCAGAACTTCATCTACTATAACAGTAAACAAAACCACAGAGGGAGACTATATGGTGCTTTCTGCTGCGTTTAACCTTAAAGAAGGTACTCAGTACTCATTTAGGGTTAAAGATGGCTTAGAAGAGATATATAGAGGTTTAATCTTCTGTACAGACCAAGCTAACCTAGACAACTATTCTGTAAATAAAGACGAGTATGTATCTCAAGATACGTATAATAATGATTTTGTAATTATATAATGAAAAAGAAGAAGCAACAAAGTAAGCCTGAAAGAAAAGTTCAGGACTCAGTTCATGTGATGCAATTGTCCTCATATACAGCTCCAAAAGTGATGGAAAGTAATAGGGATGAATGGGTAGCATATGGTGAAGACAACAACTACTTCCAGTACTTAATTGATAGATACAACGGTTCTCCTACTTCGAATGCTGCTATTAATGGCATCTCTGAAATGATTTATGGCAGAGGACTAGACGCAGTTGATGATGAGGCTAATCCAGCAGCGGTAGAAGATATGAAGGAGTTGCTTAAGAAAGACTGTGTAAGAAGAGTTTGCTTTGACTTCAAGATGATGGGACAAGCTGCGGTTCAAATTATATACAGCAAAGACCGCTCAAGAATTGTGCAGGTAGAACATATGCCAATTGAAACTATAAGAGCTGAAAAAGCTACTAATGGTGTAGTTAAAGGATACTATTACCATCCTAGTTGGTCTGACATTAAAAGAACTGATAAACCTCAGAGAATATCTGCTTTCGGTTGTAGTGATGATGGTATTGAGATTATGTATATAAGACCTTACAAAGCTGGTTTCTATTACTATTCTCCTGTAGATTATCAGGGAGGATTGCAATATTCGGAGCTAGAAGAAGAAATAGCTAATTTCCATATATCAAATATACAGAATGGACTTAGTCCGAGTATGCTAATTAACTTTAACAACGGAACTCCAGAGAAAGAGCAGAGAGACGAGATTGAAAGAGCTATATATGAGAAGTTCAGCGGAAGTTCAAACGCAGGTAGATTCATCTTGGCATTTAATGACAGTAAAGAATTATCTGCTACAGTAGAACCAATCATACTTAACGATGCACATAAGCAGTATCAATTCTTGTCTGATGAAAGTATGCGTAAGGTAATGGTGTCTCACCGAATAGTTTCTCCTATGTTAGTTGGCATCAAAGACAATACAGGATTAGGTAATAATGCACAGGAGCTAGAGACTGCATCTTTATTAATGGATAATACAGTTATTAGACCAATGCAGGTCACTATCCTTGATGAGTTTGAGAAAATACTAAAATACAACGAGATTGACCTAGACCTCTATTTTAAGACGCTACAGCCGCTTGAATTTACTGATTTGACTAATGCTATGAGTGATGCCGAGATAGAAAAGGAAACAGGTGTTAAAAGCTCTGAGGTTAAGCGTGAGGAATCTATTAACGAACAAGAAGAAGAATACTAATGGCTACAGCACTATTTATAAAAAGAGAAGACTTAGTAAAAAACACAGCTTTATCTGGGTCAGTAGATACTGATAAGTTTATTCAATTCATTAAACTAGCTCAGGAGATTCATGTAAGAAACTACTTAGGTTCAGACTTATATGAAAAGATAAGCGCAGATATAATTGCAGACACATTAACTGGAAACTACTTATCTTTAGTGAATGATTATATACAAGATATGCTTATACATTACGCAATGTCTGAGTATCTACCTTTCGCAGCCTACACCATATCTAACGGAGGAGTACATAAACACAGTTCTGAAAGCAGTCAAATTGCTAGTAAGTCGGAAATAGATATTCTAATTGCAAAGGAGCGTAATTACGCAGAATACTACACAAACAGATTCGTAGACTACATGAGCTTCAATGCTTCATCTAAATTTCCTGAGTATTACAGCAATAACAACGAGGAAATATATCCTGATAAAGATACAAATTCAATTGGATGGGTATTGTAGATAAAAGGAAAAGGACAGGTAACTACAAGCCTAAACAAAAGAACGAAATAAGGCTATCCAGTTACTTAATAAAGAAAAAGGATGAGCTGGGGCAAGGTTTACGAAACAAGTAATTGGGGGAATCTGCAAAGTTTTATTCACATAGGATTCAACAGAGTTCTTGCGTTTGTCTCAGAACAAATAGATGTTTTTATAAGCTCAATAAACCTGAGAATAGGTACAATATTAGAGTCAATAGACAGAACAAATTATTAAAATAAAAGAATGGCATCATATAATTTTAACGTAGGGACTACTTCAAACTCCAATGATGGAGATACCTTAAGGGAATCGTTCATCAAGGTAAAGAAAATGTTTGCTGAAGTGTATGGGCAGACTTATTCAGAGCAAGGAGATTTATCTGGAACTGAATTTAAAGTAAAAGAGAGTAAACTACAAATGACCACTAATGCTGTAGCAGGTGATGACGGTAAAGTACTTACTTATGACCATGCAACTAACGGTTTTACTTGGGAGACTAAATTTGATGGAGATATTTCTACTATTGTTGCAGGTTATGGATTAGTAAATGACGGTAGTACATTAAATTTAAGCCTTAACGAACTAACTGCCGCTACAGTAGATGTAGCTAGTGATAGTATCGCTATTATAGATTCAAATGATTCTAATGCCTCTAAAAGAGAAACAATTGCGGATTTAATTTCAGCTATAGCGGGTACTGGACTCACTGCATCTTCTGGTGTTTTAAATGCGGACGCTGTAACTATAAGTAATAATTCTATTGGAGCTGACGAGTTAAATGTTTCAGGAGACGGTGCGAGTGGTAGTGTTCTAACTTCAGATGGAGATGGTACTTTCTCTTGGACTATTTCCACTCTAAGTTACACTCCTTCGTTTGTTACTAGTGCAATTCAAACTTGGTCTAACGGTTATCTTTATGTCTTAGTTAACACTTCTCCTTTAACTCTAACTTTACCATCTAGTCCAATAACTGGCACCTCTTTTAAGTTTGCAAATAGGTCTGGACAATTAAACACATTAGACCGTAACGGTAACTTAATAATGGGTCTTTCGGAAGATTTAGCTTTAGATAACTTAACTGCTTCGTTTGAACTATCTTTTGCTGGAGGTTCTCAAGGGTGGGTTATAATTGGAGCAAATTAACAAAAAATAAATAAAAAAAATATGAGTAATTTTACAACTTTTTTTCCTTCTGCAAGCGGTGGAGGCGGTGGAGGCAGTATCCTCAAAGAGTACAACTTCACAACATCGAGTACATTAAATCTAACTACTCTTGGAATAGCTAATGGAGACACTATATACGTATTTCTAGTAGGAGGAGGGTCTGGTGGGAGGGAAACTGGTTCGACTTTCGAAGGAGGGTCTGGAGGAGCAATTTGGAGAGGGCCTGTAACACTAGGAACAGCTGGAACAGTTACGGTAGCTGTAGGTGCTGGTGGATTATACAGCTCAAATGGTGGCGCAACAACTATAACAGGAGGCGGTATTACAGGAACCATATCTACAGGAGCGGCAAGGTATGACCGTGGTCCACTCGGTGGAACTGCAGGGATAATTTACAACGGGCAAGGAGGTCAAAATGCTAATCCAATACCAGCTTCAGGCATTGATGGGTATGGACCTGGAGGAACACTATCAACTCCATTCGAGTTGGATACTATAAATAATACTACACTCCAAAACACAGGTAGAGGCGGAAAGGCAGAAAATGGCAACTCCCAGCTAGAGGGTGTTGGATTCTCAGGAATAGTTAAAATTTTTTACTCATAATATGGAGAAAGTATACGACAAAATAGTAGATGGGGAAATAGTTAATTCTATTGTAGCTAATGCAAATTTTATAGCTACACAAGAAGGAACGTGGAGATTCCGAGTTAATGCACCTATAGTATTACCTACAGTAGAACAAGAAGCAAGGATATGGAGAAACAACGAATTAAAAGCAACAGATTACATTGTACCAATTGTTGACCACCCAAGTCACGAAGCAACATTAGCGTATAGAGTGCTACTTAGGGATTGGACATTAACAGAAGATTTTCCAGCAACAAAACCAACAATATAAAAAATGGCATTACAAAATTTAGATACAGGAACTAGCGCAAACTCTAATGATGGAGATACTCTAAGAGCAGCCTTTGTTAAAGTAAAAGCGATGTTTACTGAAATGTACGGGAGTTTAGGAAACGGTAGTGCTTTAAGTCTTACTGTGGATGATAATTCAAACGTTAACTTTACAGGAACATTAACTACTTCTGATAGTTTTGGAGTTGGAATTACTATTCCCGAGGCTTTGGTTCATGTTGTGAAAGATGGAACAGTTCCAGCAAGTATAAGTGAAAATTATCAAATAGCAACAAATTCTAATACTAATGGAGGCATCAATGTAGTATCAGGTGCCAATTCATCGGGTTCTTTATCTTTTGGAGATTCTGATAATTATGAAGCAGGAAGCATTTCTTATGCTAATGATAATCATACAATGTCTCTTTCTACAAATAGCTCTACAGTAGTATCCATTGATTCTTTAGGAGCAATACAATTCAATGAATATGGAGCTGGGTTATTAAAAACGGATGCCAGTGGAAACGTTACAGCTACAAAGTTTGTAGACGAAGCAGATGGCATAATAAACAATGATAACGATACAACAGTACCTACTAGTGCGGCTGTTGTTGATTACGTTGCTACAGAAGTCAAAGATAAGCGACAAAACAGTTACAAAGTGATTGGTTTAGCAATGGACTATATGAGTAGAGTTCACGATGACGGAGGAACGGTTGAAGGGATGGAACAAGTAATGATTAACACAGAAAAACTAATACTTTCATAATGAGTTTATTTGACAAAGCAAGTTTAATGTTAACACCTTCGGGAGTTAAAACCGATAAGATACACAGTCAGAAGCCGAGCAACGGAAATGGAGATTTTACATTTGATAGAAACCTAAACACAGCTACTAGGGTTAACAAAGATGGATATATTGAAACGGTAGCGGCAGACGTACCAAGACTAAACTATCCTTTTATTGATGGAGTAGTACAGGATTGCCCTTCTCTTTTATTAGAGCCAGCTAGGACTAATTTAATAGAGTATAGCGAAGATATAGACGTTGGATGGTCAAAAAGCAATGTAACGGTTGCTAATAATCAAACAATAAGTCCAAACGGAACTTTAAATGCTGGTTCAATTACTGTTACCTCAACAACTGGTCAACACGTCTTATATGATACCCTTACAGGTTCTGTTTCTTCTGGTTCTGTTTATTTCATTTCTTGTTTTTTAAAAAAATCAACATCAAGATATTTTAGACTTTCTGAAGGTTATTCTGGTGGTGTAATTTATATTGATTTAGATACTAATTCAATAACCCAAGAAGTTGGAGGTGCTTCTGAAAGCATTATAGA
>Ga0075444_10000845_pt1 | contig 18488 bp, 17 predicted proteins | sample CoawatmetaG01DNA_FD_76836 | JGI IMG/M metagenome (GOLD analysis project Ga0075444, IMG submission 76836) | Marine microbial communities from the West Antarctic Peninsula - Coastal water metaG017-DNA | ecosystem: Environmental > Aquatic > Marine > Coastal | place: Atlantic Ocean: West Antarctic... | reverse complement strand
GAGCAAGACGGTGAGTCGGTCAATCGCAGCCGGGTGAGCATACTTTTGGCAAACAAAGAGATGGATCAAACTCTTACGGTCACTCATACTTTGTGGGCGATGTTAGGGGTTTTGCCAAAAGGAACAGTGCAATTGCCCCATCGCCATCAATCTGTAGCGTTAGACCTAATTCTTGATTGCGAGCCAGGATGCTACTCTTTGGTCGGCAGTAAAATTGACAGCGATGGCAAAATAATCGACCCTAAGCGCGTTGATTGGCAGCCATATTCTGCTTTCATCACACCACCGGGCTATTGGCACGCCCATCACAATGAGTCAGGCAAGAAGGCTCATTTGATTCCAATGCAGGATGCTGGACTGCATACTTATCTGCGTTCTCTTGATATTCGTTTCGTATTACCGAAGACTTAAGTATGCTGACAACTTGAAAAATAGTTTTGAAGAAACGGTGGCCCCTGAAAAAAGCGCTCTGAAGGCGTCTAAGGGGCCGCTCTATGCTGTTTTAGCCTATGGCTCCTGGGGATTTGTACCGCTGTATTGGAAAGCCGTAGGAGCGGTGCCAGCACCTCAAATGGTGGCACACCGAATTGTCTGGTCTCTTCTTACTGTTTCCTTTTTCTTTATCAACAAAGAGCGGCGGCAGGAGCTAATTGCTGTACTGACATCGCCGCGAAAAATTGCCTGGATGTTTGGCAGTGCCTTATTTCTTAGTTCGAACTGGTTGCTCTTTGTTTATGCAGTTCAGCAAAAATGGCTTTTACAGGTCAGTTTAGGCTATTTCATTAACCCTCTGGTTAATGTGGTGCTTGGTGCGGTCATTCTCAAAGAACGATTGAATCGGCTCCAAGTCTTGGCTTTTCTTCTCGCTTCGATTGGGGTTTCAATTTATGGTGTGGGGCTGAATAGTTTCCCCTATTTTTCCATTGCCCTGGCTTTGACTTTTGGGCTCTACGGGCTGATGCGTAAGCAGGCGCCAGTTGAGCCTATGGTTGGCCTGGCGGTGGAATCAATTTTATTGTTGCCTCTGGCTGTGGGCTATTTGATTTATCAGTACAGTCAGGGTCAACTTGTCTTTGGTCAAGACTGGCAATTGGCTCTGTTGATTGTTTGCGCAGGACCAATCACGAGCTTTCCTTTACTCTGGTTTGCTCATGCTGCTCGTAATCTGCCGCTATCTACTTTGGGTTTCTTTCAGTACATTGCCCCTACCATGCAATTTGCTCTGGCAGTGTTTTTGTATAAGGAACCATTTTCGACCACTCATCTGTTGGCCTTTATCTTGATTTGGACAGCCCTGGCCACTTATGTAGGTAACTCGGTCTATCGCCTCAAGCATCGATAGAGCAGTCTTGTAGAAATTGGGAGCGCTGCGCCTACGAAGCCATCTTAGTAAAGCTGGAAGTGCGTTTCGCGCAATCTTATAAAAACAGGGAGCGCTTTCGCGCTCCCTGAGAAGTGGGTTGATTTGAAGAATTCTTACCTAATTCATCCTAATCGTTATCGAATCGTTGATTGACTCGAAAAAAGTTTCGCCTCGGTAACTAGTACCGAAGCGAACTTAGAACCTATCTTTTTTTAGCGCCTTTTTTGACGGCTTTTTTTACTGGCTTAGCAGCAGCTTTTTTAGCTGGCTTAGCAGCGGCTTTCTTAGCTGGTTTAGCAGCTGGTTTGGCCTTAGCAAGAACTAGTGTTGGTTGCTTAGAGCGACCATTAACGATGTCCTTGAGTTCTTTACCAGCGCGGAAAGCTGGAACGCGAGCAGCCGCAATTTTCAACGGAGCAAGTGTTCTAGGGTTACGGCCAGTTCTGGCTTTGCGCATACGACGCTCAAAAGTTCCGAAGCCAACTAGAGTGACTTTGTCGCCTTTTGCAAGAGCGCCAGTTACGGTGTGAATAAAAGCGGACAATGTGCGAGTCACTTCTGACTTGGCTTGGCCTGTAGCTTTGGCCACATTTTCTACGAGCTCAGCTCGGTTCATTCTGATTTCCTCCTTATTGGAAATACTTATCCCAACCCACAGCCAGGGATGATAACACCATGTAACTCATACTACAAGCGATTCTGACTGGAAAGTTTTAGATTTTTTCTTTGATGTGTTGATCAATTAGCGATCGATCTAAGCCTGTAGAGATCGCGTAGAACCGGGTTGTAGTGCTGTTTTGGAACTTTCGACTGTTGCCCGCGGCAGAAAAAAACAAGAAAAGAAATTTTGAAAAGATCAAAATTCGATCGAAATTTTTTCCAGCAACTATAATGGAACCCTGTCGGAGTGGCCCTAGCGAGAGCTTCAGTAAAAGACCACGACTGATCAATTAATTCTGCAGGAATTCTTGGCTATAATCCTTCCCTGGTGTTTATCATGACAACTGTTCTCAAATCGGCAAGACAAGCCACTTTCTCGCTAACCCTATCCTTATCTATAGCATTTGCGTTGGCTCCTTACTCAATTGCTCAGACTGCCGCAAAGCCAGCTGCTAAGCCTGTTGCAACTAAGGCTGCCCCCACTCCTGGTAGTGCTACGGCTACCCCGCAAACGAAAGCCCCGCTTGTGCAAACGGGCATTGTGACTCATTCAGAGGCTGGTTTAAAACCGACCGGTCTAACTGGCAAAGTTGAGTCCCTCGGAGATCAGTCAAAGGGCACCCAGGCTATCGTATCCAAGTTCCGAGGCCATTGGCAGATGTTTTTGCAGAACCCATGCCATACCGGAAACAGTGCCGTAGAATTGCCGCCTGTCGCTCAAGGCAAGGTGCGCTGGACGTTTCCGGCTGAAGGTCCAATCGATTCATCTCCTGCTATATATAAAGGAGTTATATATGTGGGCTCTGATGATGGGCATGTTTACGCCATTGACGAGCAAACTGGAAGAATGGTTTGGCGCTCCAAACTTGGTGACAAGGTTAAATCGTCCCCAGCGGTGGGCGATGGCATGCTGATTGTAGGCTGCGAAGACAAGAAGATATATGGATTGGATGCTAAGGACGGAAAGGTAATCTGGTCAGTCGATACTGGTGATCGTGTTTCATCCTCACCAGCTGTATTCGAGTCTACGGCCTATATTGGTGGGCACGCCGGTATTGTTTACGCCATTGATACTCATAGCGGAAAAGTAAAATGGCAATATCCTGCTGCTGCATCTTTAAATGTACAACCAGAAGTAAAAGCCATAGATAGCTCAGAAGGTGCCACTGGTAAGGCTTCTGCCGTAACACCAGCCGTGACTTCAACCAGTGTACTTTCCGGTCCTTCCACTTCTGCGTCTACCGGCGGAGCACCAACCGATTCTAAACCTGCTATCGGCATTGGGCGCATCACCTCTTCACCTTGCGTCAGTCCTAATTCGGTCATCGTCACTTCGCAAGATCGCAGCGTCTACTGCCTATCTACTAAAGATGGCAGCTTGCAATGGCAAGTCAAAACTGGCGGACGCTTAATGGCTTCGCCCATGATTCTGGACAATACTGTCTATTTGGGTAGTTGGGATAATGCTTTCTACGCCATTGATATATCGACTGGTAGAATTCGCTGGAAAGTTGGCGCACCAGGCTCTTTCAGTATTGCTGCCACCGGTGCAAATGGCCGCATCTTTGCTGGCAACGATGATTTGAAAATGTATTGTCTCGATGCCGCATCGGGCAGAATTCTGTGGAAGACCCAACTCAATTCGCCTAATCCCTTGCTTTCGTCATCCCCAGCAATTGCTGGCAATATGATCTACTGCGGTAGCACTGACGGTTATGTCTATGCCATTGATTTGCGCAATGGTGCAATTAAATGGAAGTTCAAAACCCAACGTGCCATCGTCAGCAGCCCATCTGTATCGCAGTCAGGGGTGTGCATTGGTAGCCAGGACGGCAATCTCTATTTGATCAATTGATCTAAAGCTCAAGTACCTATTTAAGGCTCACGTATCTATTTAAGGCTCAATACTGGCGGAGGGAGGTTTCTCTTCGCCTTTCTTTTCGCCGCAGTCACCTTTGCTCGGTGGTAAATCTTCGCTTTCAGAATCAATCAGCTTGGTGTCAATCTTCGGCATCTTCTTGATGTTGTGCGTCATTGCCAACTGACCCTGGAAGGTACGTAAAGCCATGACATATTGCGGCACCTGACGAATGAATTGCATGGGCTCGACATACTCGCCGCTCTCATTCATAACCGTGTAGTGCACGTGTACACCTGTAGAGCGCCCGGTTGACCCGGCATAGCCAATCACTCTGCCCCGTTGCACACGCATGCCAGGCATAACCGAATAAGCATTTAAGTGGCCAGTGATTGTGCGCAAGTTTGGATAAGGATGATAAACCTCAACTGCCACTCCAAGGTTACCGCGCCAGCCCACTCTGGTAACAATGCCGTCTAAAAGGCAATAAACACGGTCGTTTAATTTAGCGCCAAGATCGACGCCGCTATGAAAATCGCCACGGCCAGTGACTGGGTGCACTCTATATCCGGCCTTAGATGTGATTACACCCATTCCTACCGGAGTGTATTGAATGTCGTCGCGCATGGGCGAAACCAACACTGCTGGCGCATAGTAGCCCTTGAAGTTATAGGCTGATGCGGCGGTGCAAGTCATTAGTGCGGCGAGCACGGTCAAACATTTCAGTTTCGACGACAGCAAGAGCTAACTCCCAGCGGGCTAAAAATGTATCCCAGGTCTCTGAATAAGATCAACAGCTAGACTTGCCTGAATCTACCTATAATCCGACCTACCTATTATTAATACCACCATGAGGGCTGATTTACTCGGCCGAGGGCCTGAGGTTTCATCTTGTGATGCCTTAGTGATCCATGATCATCAGTTTCATAGAGTCGGCTGAGTCGTCATCGAGCATGACTTCGCCTGTGTTTTTCACTTTTGTTAAATTGCTTGGTGCGGCAAAATCAGATGGTTTGAATGATTTCGCTTCGATTTTGTCAGTTGTCAGGTAATGGTGAGTTTGTCCCTTGAAAGTTGTGTACTCAACTTGTAGCGGCAATCCTGGCTTTTCTGGCAGGCCATAATAGTGATAGAGAAAATGGGCAGCTTCTTGCGGCACGTTGAGCTTGCTGCTGGTGACCATTTCAAATAGACGTGGTGCCCGACCAACCAGATCGCCATTTGATTTGTCTTTTTGCCTTTGCACCATCACTTCTTTGGGAATGTTTGAGTAGGCCGCTGAGCATCCTTTATATGTGTCATCTTTGAACTTAGTAGTCTTGATGTCGTCAAAAGTTACTGATTTAAGAAGGGCCATAGAGTGGGCATAGGGGCTTTTGTGGTCATTTAGTGGACCGTGGAAAATCTTTTTGGTTCTGGCATTGTATGAGTAGACTTCTGTGAATGGCTTCGGCAGCAGCGAAACATAGTTGTTGCGTAAATTGGTGACTTTGATGCCTAACGGGCTGACCAGAATTTCGTCTTCACCAGAGGGCTGAGAGTGCTGCAATAGGCGAAAGCTACTGTTGCCGTCTAAAGCCGCAGGGGTGGCATTGCTAGTGCTTTTATTAGTAGTACTTTTATTAGTAGTGCTTTTGTTGCTAGAGGCTGGGCCAGCCGCAGCTTGATTTGACTGATTTATCTCAATGGAAGAGGCGAGCAGCAATGCTGCCGCCGAGATAATTGCCAACCGAACTAGGCGGAAATTCCTGCAGGTAAGCATTTTGCACCTGTATGCATGTATGTATGCTGGCCAATGTGCCAATTAGCTAACTAAGGGTTTCCGGGAGCATTTCATCGAGCAATTTGTTTATCACGGTTGGGTTAGCTTTGCCTTTGGCTGCTTTCATTACTTCTCCAAAGAAATACTGACGCAGCTTGACTTTGCCGTTTTTGTAATCTTCTAGCTGTTGAGTGCTGCGCGCCATTACTGCTTCTACCATAGCGCGAATTGGCCCCTCGTCTGAAACTTGAGCGAGACCTTTAGAGTCGATTAGTTTGTTGACGTCACCGCCATCTTTGAGTAATTCAACGATCAATGGTTTAGCCGCTGTGGAACCGAGTTTTCCGGAGGTCACCGCAGCACAAAGGGCGTGGAGATTTTCTGGAGTCAATTTTGTTTCAGCGAATTCTATTTTAGCTTCTTTGAGATAGGCCATGGTTGGCCCTTTGAGCCAGTTGCAGGCGTCCGAGGCCGGGGCGCCCAGCTTGATTGTCTGGTCAAAGAAATCACTGAGATCTTTTGCTTCAGTGAGAATGCCAGCATCTTCGTTAGAGAGGCCGAGGCTTTCGGTATAGCGTTTGCGTCTTTGCTCCGGTAGCTCTGGCAGATTCTTCTCTACTTCTTTGACCCACTCACGACTGATGGCAAGTGGCATTAGGTCTGGCTCTGGGAAGTAGCGATAGTCGTGGGCGTGTTCTTTTGAACGCATTGGATGGGTCTTGCGATCGCCTTCATTCCACAATCTGGTTTCTTGAACAATGCGCTCACCTTTGTCAAGTAATGCTGATTGCCGCTCGATTTCAGACTGAATGGCATTTTTTACTGCTTGAAAACTGTTCATGTTTTTGATTTCTGCTCTGGTACCAAGTTCGGTAGTACCGAGTTTTCGCAGTGATACGTTGGCATCGCAGCGGAAGCTGCCTTCTTCAAGGTTGCCGTCGCAGACTTCGACATAGCGCAAAATGCGGCGCAGTTCGATGAGATAGTTAGCAGCTTCTTCCGGACTACTAATATCGGGCTCGCTCACTATTTCGAGCAAGGGCATACTAGAGCGGTTGTAATCGGCCAAGCTGTAGTCAGAACCATGTAGGCCATCAGCACCTGAGTGCACAAGCTTTCCGGCGTCTTCTTCTAAGTGAGCGCGGGTAATGCGAATTTTTTTGCCATTGATTTCGAGATGGCCTCTTTCGCAAATCGGGTGCTCGTATTGCGATATCTGATAGCCCTTGGGCAAATCAGGATAGAAATAGTTTTTGCGGTCAAAGTGACATTGTTCGGCAATGTGGCAATTGAGGGCCAGGCCAGCGCGGATGCCGAATTCTACTGCTTGCTTATTTAGCACTGGTAGTACGCCAGGCATGCCAATGCAGACTGGGCAAATTTGTTCATTGGGGCCCATGCCAAATTCAGTGGGGCAGCCACAGAAAATTTTGGTTTTAGTTTTTAGTTGGGCATGTACTTCTAGCCCAATCACTGGCTCCCAGGTCATTGTTTTACTCCAATCGGCAATACAAAAGCTTAGCAGGGAATGCTGGTTAGGTGGAGTATAGAGCAAGTCTGTGAAGAATCTATCAAGGATCCCCTGACAATTGGGCATAATGAGGCAGTAACTGCCGTGGAGCCACTCGGGATGTTAGACAAACAGAAAGACGAGGGCGACAAGCCGGAGGTTAAAGAAGCGAAAGCGCGACCAGAAGCGCAACGTAGTGGAGTTATTGGAGACACTTGCAATCAAGCTAGGTGGACTAGGGCGCAGCAAGCGCACTATCTTGGGCAGGATGAGTCAGCGACAGATTTGTTTAGAAGGCCTGGCGACTCACCGAACAACGCTAACAAATTTACTATTGAAGGCCTGGACGAAGAAACTCCTAAAATTGCTTACGACCTTAGAGACATACAAAAAGATGTTAGGAAAGCTGGAAACCAAATTGAATACGCAAAACAAACTCTAAGTAGTTTTGAGGCTCCGGCAAAACTAGAGCTAGTTAATGCTGTCTATCCACGTAGAGGACATGAGGATGCCTATATTTCGTATCCTGCATGCAAGGCTGCCAATTCAGAGTTTCCAGAATTGGCTAAGCGAATTGGAGAAGGCAGAAATCATATAGATCAGCATTTGATAGCAGCTACTATTCGGCTGGAGGTGGCATTTTATAAACAGGGTGCTGATACCGGACAGGATAAGTATATTCAAGAACATGGGCATGACGACGGTATTGGCGAGGCTGTATCAATAGGACCAGCTCAGATGCAGATTAGACATCTAGGCCGGCTCGTAAAAGAGTTTCCCGAGCAATTGGGCCGTTTTGCAGGCGATCCCGCTAGAGCAGCGCTGAAGGTCGAGAATGCACCACATTTTGTTGCTGGTTATTTTTCCGAGGTAATTCAGCATCTGAAAGAAGGCACTAAGCCAGAATACATGGCTAGAATTGGTTGGGATGGAGTAAGGCAGTATTGGCGTGAAGGCGATTTAAATGCAGCTTTGATCTATGCCTATAATCCAAGGAAAGATCATATAGACAGTGTGAAACAGCAGTTGAAAATCATCCACCAGAATCAGAAGCTTTGATGAATCGCTTGTCTAGCCAGCGAACTACTAAAAAGCCGATTAGAAAGCCTTCAATTGGGCCAAGGAAAAGCCAGAAAAAAACTGCTTCGACGCTTTCAATCGGATTACCTACGTAAGCATCTCGAAAGGTGCCATACCACCAACCATCCAGAAAAAATGGCATCCAGCCGTTAAGGGCAAGAAATCCGGCTATACCACCGAGTAACCAGATCCACCGTCTAGGTTTTCTGATTGGATAAGCTCGTGAGGTCATAATCTCTCCCTCTTTGTTGCCGGCTCTAAATTTGGAGTCAATGGAAATTTAGTGCGCCATGCTATTAGCGGCGTCGTTTCCAGCTACTCCAACTTCGGCTTTCTCTTTTTGAATCTTCAGGCCTTTCTTGTTTGTTTTTTCGCCTTTAGCAGCGTCTTTGGCTGATTGTTTCTTCAGGCCTGGGCCGAACATCATTTTCCACAATGGGCGTGGTCCTTCGATTACTTCATTGAAGTGAGCGGCTGCCACATCGACTTCATCAGCTGCGCTTCTTACTTTGGTCATGGTCGAGCGAATATCGTCTTTGAATCCAGGCTCGCTAACAAGACCATCTAACTTGGTCATCGCTTCTTTTAAATTAGTGATGGCTACTTTGACGTCGCTGCGCAGTTCTTTGTCTTCGCTGATAGTTTTGACAGAATCAATTGACTTAGCGATGCGCTCAGTTGAGTCGTTGACTTTAGTCAGCATGGTCAGCACGTCTGTTCTCAGGCCCTGGTCTTTCAAGGTGCCGCTCAGTTCATGCATGGTGGTGCCAATGCTATCGGCTGTTTGTCTGGCTAACTGAGCGGTTTCTTTGAGGTCGCCGCTGAAGCCTGGGTTTTCAAGCACTTTATTGAGGCGCTTTGATGTAGTGGTGAGATTGCCGGCAAGTACATTTATAGACTCAGCAGTTCTTGAACTCTTGGTGAAGAATGTGCTGGCGCCAGCCGAGACGTTTCTATAAGAATCAGCCACCTGACCCACTTTTGTCGATGTGGTGCTGAAGTTTTCGGAAGCTGTTTTGAGCGTGTCCATGTTGCTGTTTAATTTCTTGGCAGCTTCATTGATGTTGTGTACGGTTTCGCCCGAATGGCGCAAAGCTTCTGCCAGGCTGATGCCGACATCATCTCCGCCAACGTCAGTGACAAGGCGATTGAGTTTGGTCGCAATTTTGTTGGCGATGAGCTCTAAGCGTACTGGGTCTTGGCCCATAACAATGGCGCCAGGCTCAATTGCGGTAGGAGATTCACCTTGTTTTGTTTCAGGTAAAGTAATTTCGATGTATTTAGCGCCCACTAGACCCTGGGTTTGAATGGTGATGGCAGAGCCTTTAGGGATGGTGATATCTTCACTGCTAATTTTTAGATGAACTAAAACCTGGCCCTTACCCTTGAGATCAATCTGCTCAACTTGACCAATGCGCACACCATTAATGTTGACAGGGGCATTGTTGTTCAAGCCAGCCACGTCATGAAACTGAGCTATGAAGCGCTGGGGCGGATGCATAATTGACAAGCCCTTGAGCCAGCTCCAGCCGAACAGCAACATACAGGCCGCCGTCATGACGAACAATCCTACTTGTGCTGAGATTTTGGGTGATAGCTCCATCGTTCTTCCTGCTGTTTGTGCTCGTGGACGTTGTGGTCGTAGTTTTAGTTTTGGACTCTTGTAATTGCTTTTTTGTGCCGTTGTTGCTGGATTTTAAATTCTCTAGTTTATGGCCAGCTCTTAAATTTTCGCTGTTAGCATTGGCCCTTCTCTTGAGCCCGTGGCAAACTGTTGCATGAACGGATTATCTGATTTGACGCCTTCTTCGGGGGTGCCTTGCCAAACAATTTTTCCTTCAAACATCAGAACAACTCTGTTGGTGGTGCGGGTCCAAGTTGAAAACTGGTGAGTGACCACGATCGATGCGGCTGAGAGTTGGTGTGATAAGACAATCATATAATCTTCAATCACTGTTGACATTACAGGGTCTAAGCCAGTGGTAGGCTCATCGTAGAGAATGATCTTAGGATCGTTAACAATGGCACGGGCGAAGCTGGTGCGCTTTTGCTGACCACCAGACAGTCTCGTGGGCGAGGCGTACATAAAATCTGAGAGCTCGACCAGTTCAAGCTTTTCTCTGATTATCTTGTCTTCTTCTTTTTTGGTTAAATTGCGACCATCGAGGGCTAAGGCCAAGTTGTTGCGCACCGAGAGTGAGTTGAGTAAGGCTGAGCCTTGAAAAACCAGGCCGATATCGTCAGAGCGGCGAATTACTTCGCCTTGATCAGGGGCCAGCAAGCCACAAATAATTTTAAGCAGAGTCGATTTGCCGCAGCCTGACGGGCCGATTAAGCCAAGCATTTCTCCTGCATATACATCAAAGCTCACGCCTTCCAAAATCTTACGATCGCCAAAAGCCTTGTGAATATTTTTTACTTGTAGAACTGGTTCAGCTGTCATTTCTGTTGTTCTATTTGGGGCGAGCGAGGTCTAGCGAGGAGCATACGTAAGGGAAGTAACGACGAAGTTGAGGATGAAAATTGAAATCATTGTCCAGACAATAGCGCGAGTGGTTGCTATACCGACGTCTTCAGCGCCTCCGCGCGTATTGAGGCCGATGGCGCAAGAGAAGAAAATGATAACGGTGGCATTGATGATTGATTTGAGATAGTGGACGGCAAAGTCGCGGTCTAAAATAGTTTGACGCACAGAGTCTAGAAAAGCCTCTGGCGGTACGTTTGCTGCAGTCTTAGCGATGAATATTCCCGCTATCAAGCCGAGGAACATGGCGTAAGTTGAGAGGGTGGGAATGACAATTAGTGCGGCGGTATAGCGCGGCACAACCAAGAACTTGATGGGGTCAACTCGCATCACTTTGAGAGCATCAATTTGCTCTGTAATCATCATGGTTGTTAGCTCTGCTGCAATGGAAGAGCCAACGCGACCAGCCACAATTACACCGGCTGTGATCGGTCCGATTTCTCTCACAAGTGCCAGAGAAACCACCCCGCCAATGGCAGTGTCGGCGCCAAAAGTGACAAGTTCTCGTGATATTTGTAGCGACATTGCCAGGCCGGTGAAAAGCGCTGTGATTCCTACTACCACCAATGACTTGACGCCGATCATGTAGCCCTGTCGGGTACTCTCAGCCCAGTCAATCTGCAGTCTGAGCATATATCCAGTAGTGCGCCAAAAGAGATAGCCAACTTGCCCAAGCAAAGTTAATCCGATCAACATTTGATCTTCGGCTATTTGCAGAGGGCTAACGAAACGCTTTTCTTTGGGTTGGCTTGCTGTCATTCGGTCAATTTTATTGGAAATTATGGGCGGTGGTCGCCGGTCGCAACACTTTCTTTCCTGTTGCCTGTTAACCTGTAAAGATAGACTTATCTGTATTACAGATTTTGCTCTCTCACAAACGGCTGCCTAAATAGATTGTCACGACTGATAGATTCTACTAGTTATCAGTAAAAAGAACGAGGAAATTCGTGGAACAAGAGCCGAAACCAAAGACTAAGAACTCTATATTTGGCGGCTTGGCAGTGCTTGGCATCGCTTTGGTGAAGTTCAAAGTTTTTATATTTATGATGCTAAAGCAAGGCCTGTCAATGTTTATCATGATCGGCCTCTACTCAATGTTGTTCGGCCCGATATATGCGTTGATAGTAGTAGGGCTGATTTTAATTCATGAGGGCGGTCACTATATTTTCATGAAGTTCTTTGGCCTCGACCCAAAACTTCCAGTCTTCATTCCATTTTTCGGAGCCTATGTGGCTATGGATAAATTACCCCCAGATCAGGCCGTGGATGCCTGGGTTTCGCTGGCCGGGCCGCTGGTGGGTGGAGTGACCTCAGTCATGCTCTTCTTCTTCGGCGCACAGCAGGGTAGTGGGCTGATGATGGCAGCGGGTTCTACAGGCTGTTTCATTAATTTGTTGCAGTTGATTCCGGCCAAGCCCTTTGATGGCGGTTTTGTCGTCAATGCCATCGCCAAATGGGTGCTGATTCCAGGGGCTGCCATGGTATTTCTAGCCGCCTATTTGTTGCAATCGCCTTTATTCTTCATACTAGGCTTATTTTCTGCCTTCAGCGCTTATCGCTCTTTTACTGGACAAGTGAGCGAGCGGGACTTGATTAAACCGGCCACAACTCTAGAAAAAGTGATGATTGGTGTGGCCTATTTCACCCTGGCTGGAGCCCTAGGATTTATCTACGCCCTGTCAAGCGATCAACTGGTCTCCTTTTTGCCTGCTAACAAGCACTAGGGCCTGATTTTGCCGCTATGGTGTTTCCACCATCGACAAAGGGCTCTAATTTTTGTTCAATGAGGTCACAGAGCAATGACCGATTGTTTTTGCCTCTGTTTATGGCCGGCGAGCAAAAAGACAGGTATCCACGTTGAAGTCACCCGAAGGCTCTATTGAACAATCTTTCCGCGATGGCGGATCAGATAAGGGTGCCGACAAAAACTTCGACAAAATCTTGGATAAGACCACCAATACCTTTGCCGCTCCTGAGATTGCTTTGTTTAACATGACCGCAGAGGCCAGACGTCTAGAGGCCGTTCGACCAGTTGATGGAACTCGGTCATTTGACTCAACCCGGTCATCTGATTCAACTTTTCCTGCTAACACCGCTCGCCCAGTTGATGCTACTCGTAACATAGAAACTACTCGTACTGCGGAAACTGCTCGGCAGACTGAAGTTACTCGTCCCGCTGTAGCTGCTCAGTCGACTGAAGCGGCACGGCAAAGCGATGCTGCCCGTCAAATGGCCGCTGCTCGTGCCGAAGCACAGAGCCGCGCTGAAGCTAATCGGGCTGAAGCTGTGCGCAGAGCTGAAGCCATGCGCGCCGAGACTATGCGCACTGAGGCCGCTCGCACAGAAGCCCAGCGCCGCGCCGATGCCGTTCGCACCCAGTCGGCTCGCAATGAATCAATGAGAGCCGAGGCCCAACGGCGAGCCGAAATGAACCGTGCCGAAGCTTTGCGCAATGACGCTATGCGGGCTGAGGCCCAACGCCGAGCCGAAGCTGAAAGAGCCGAAGCTATGCGTCGAGCTGAAGCTAAAAAAAGTCCAGCAGCCCTTGCTGGTGTGAAAAATTCTGATGCTGCAGATAAGACTCCTGGCGCCGTCGGGGCATTGGCTTTTCTTAGCGTAATGGGTCCAAGCAAAGAATTGCAGGCGCTGAAGCAGAGCGATCCAGCCAAGTATGGCAAGATGACCCTAGAGCAAGTGCGGCAGCACAAGCTTTCTGAAGAAGTCGGCAGCCGCGACAAAATGTCATTTATGGGTCTGGCTATGTGCAATCCATTTTTCTTGATGGCTTTGGGAGCCACTTTCGCTGTAATGGATGACATTAAGTCGAGCCGCGCAGCCAAGTTGCAGAAAGACAATGGTGTTAATGCTGGCGACGCTGTGAACGGCCAAGCTGGCGGTCTGAGAAGAGCTGTTAAAGGCGAGTCAATCGAAGAAACCAAAGCGAAACAAGCCGATCTACGCCCTAAGACACTAACAGCCGAAGGCGCTAAATTGCTAGGCCTTGATAAAAACAAGCAAAACTCCGGTGATAGCGGGGACACCGGCTATTTGAAATTTGGTCTGAAGAAATCAAACGATGCTACTAAAGAGCAGAAACAAGCACGCTCTGAAAGCGAAAAAGGTAAGCAAAAACTCTTTAACAGCGCCGAGAGTAGTTGGGAAGAGCGCGCTGCAGCTCGTTCTTTGAAGAACTGGATCAAAACTGACAAATTGATCAAGAAGAAACAAGCCCTGGGTGATCAGATGGAGCGCATTAATGGCCGCGCTCAATATAGTGAAGTAGCCAGTCTGGCTGCTAAAATTCAACTTGTTGATAAGGCTTTGAAGCAACAAGCACAGTAATAATTCCTGCAGGGCTTTAGAATGGCTGGCGATATTGATCATGACAATGACGCCAACAATCTTGCCGAGCGGCCTCAGCTCGATTTGCTTAGTCTGTCAAAACCACTTGCCACCACAGAAAAGAACTTCAAAGTCAGTCTGGAGCAGCAAGGTTTTCTCGGTCAGCTTTATGATGGCCTGAAGAATAATTTCGGTGCTAGCAGCAAAAGTGACTCCTGGTTGGAGCGCCGCTGGTCCGTTGTGCTTGATTCGGAACTTGGTTCAGCGGCTGTTGAGCGGCGCCTTATAGCAGCAAAACCGTTGTTCAGTAGTGATGGCAACGGTAACCTCGTGCTCTCTGCTTCCCAGGCCGCTAGAGACTTTGAGCGCAGCCAGGAGACTGGTAAGTATGTGATCGGAGGTGCGGCATTAGCATTGTCGGCCACGCTACTTTTGCGTGGCGGTGTTGTAGGGCGCGCAAAGAATGTGGGACAGCTATTTGAGGGGGCCGGTGAAGCCCAATCGCTTTCCGCTGGCACAGAAAAGGCTTTGTTTATTGAGGCGAAGGCGTCCAGACCTGATTTCGTGCAACTGAGCAAGGAGAGGCTGTTTCATAGTCCTTTGGAAGAGTTGCAAGCTACGGCAGAGCACAATATCAAAGGTCTTGTGGCTAGGGTGGAACAGGCTGGAGAAAGCTTGCCTCGTCTGGCTTTTCATGGCGGTCCACCGGAGAGAGCCAAGATTGTGGAAGACTTTTATTTGCATGGCAAACAATATGAAATGCCGCTTTATGTTGCTTCTCCAATGAAAAGAGCTGAGGATGCCAGTTCTCGCTTGGCCGATGTGATGTCGTCATTTAAACATGCTAGTACCTATGCTGGAACACCAGCTACAGGCAAGCTGTTTGCCTTTGATGCTAGTGCAGCAGACATGTCTGGCATGTACATAAAAGGAAAACCTGCTGGCTTGCCCGATTTATTCAAACGCTCTGAATATGCCGGCGAAAAGGTTATGGGATTGGATCCAGATTTGAAACTACTGAAAGTCTTCGAAGCCGACGAACTACGCTACATGCAGCCGCCAACCGACCTTCCCGACTATTTCAAGCGACTGCCCTACTTGGAGCAGTTGGAAGTACAACGGCAAGCCCACGCGCTTTTACAGGCCATTGGTTTGTGATGTTCAGTCGTCGAAAGAGGGCGGTATGGTGGCGTCTTCGATCGAAAGTGGAATGAGCGTCTTCAAATTGGGCCGTCTTGGCTCGTAGGCATGTCGCAGTAAAATTTTGCGCAGGGCTTCAGGCGAGATAGGTTTGAACAGGTAGTCGTTTAAGCTGACCCCAGTAGCTTTGATTGTTTCTTCATCTACTTCTTTGTCGGCGACGCCAACAATAGGAGTTTGCGATGTCATCTCTAGGTCAATAGCTTTGATTGCCTTGGCGCATTCGTGGCCATCCATATCAGGCAGGTTGAGGCTAAGCAAAATGACAGCGTATCTAGTGTTGCGCACGACTTCTAAGGCTGCTTTCCCGGAGGATACTATTTGCGGGCAATAATCGTATTTATCTAGTAAGTGTCTAAACACTTGCTGATCACTGCGATTATTTTCGGCAACGAGAATTAGAGGAGGTACTGGCATTAATAGTCTGAACTGGGGTCGTCTGAACAGGGATTGACTGAACTGCTGTCAAAAAAACTTCTTGGGAACAAGCTCCGAATTGCAATCTAGCACAAATGTCAGATGTGGGGAATACAGAGGGAGCTAACTAATTAGTTATCACTACCTAAATTGTTATTACTATCTTTGTTTTATTATATGTTGTAATAAGGTGGATTTTTTAAAAAACTGGATGCTGCAACTTTTAATGCATGACCTGTGCTGAAGTGGAGTGCTTCGGGGTGAAAGCTTAGGGCTATTGTGAACCGCTCTGGAAGCTGGCAGCTTTCCGTCTCCCAGAGCGATCTGGTGTGAGCTATAGGCTCGTCAGTCTTCGGGCTGCTAGGCCGCCTGCGCGAGCGCTTCCAGCGGCATGAGGTCTTTCCACAGCTTTCCAGATGGAGTGCGCAGGCCAATATTCGCTGCATCTTAAGCAGGAATTTCTTCGGCCTACGCTTGCTTGAGGGAACAGTTACGGGGTCAGCCTAGGTGGAACCTAGTTATGAATCCCGAAAGCCTTAGGCGGCGAACTGTTCGACGCAGATCATCTGCGTGGTGGGGCCATTGCCGATCAGGGCGAGGGTGACGAGGCAGCGGCGATTGTTGCCGTCGACGTATTCGCCCTGGCGCAGAATCTTGCTATTGTCGATGGTCTCCTGGTCGATGCCCTCGGGAGAGGTGTAGGAGAACGCAGCGCGGACAGTGTCTTCGATGTGGACATCGTCGACGAGCGTGACAAGCACCTGGTCACCAACCTTGAGGATGGCGGTCGCAGCGTCGGCGGCCTGGTCGATGGTGATGAAATCCTGGCCGATACCGTCGCCGTCATCGAAACGAACCACCAGAGCGCAGCGATTGTTGTCGACGGTGCCGACCACGGGGCAGTTCGCCTGGCGGAAATTCGGGCGGAAGTAGTCATCGCGGCGAACCAGGGAACCGAGGCGCTCTTCGGTCTTGACGTTGGCGAGGTGTGCGGCGGAAGCGACGGCAGCGGTGGCGACGGTGCGGATTTGCATGGTCATTCAGTTGTTCTCCGAGCTAGCAAACTCTATGGTTCGCGGTTGATTTCTCTTTTCGCTTCAGGCAATCGTAAATTTCAGAGGCAAAGCAAATGCAGCACTATCCTTGAGACAAAGTCACAAGAACGTTTTAGAGATAGTGAGCGGTATTGCTGCTTTGGTTGTTTTTTGCCAGAGGATTGGGAGAAGGAAAAGATACTTCTAGAATGAAGAGAATGAGGGCCGAACACAATAGCGTTGGCAATAAGTGATAAATCGCAATATAAAAAGGATATTGGTGAAGCTGTGCGAGCCTCAAATGCAAGGCTCTGTAAGCTTTTTGAGGTTGTGAGCTTGCGGTATTTGCGCTGCAACTAATAGCAGAGCCTTGATTGGTATGCCACTGCCGAGCATTTTGAACCATCCAATTTGGCTGTAATACAATAGCCAGCGGTATGCAGTTTTGTCTTGAATGCGCTTATTATGGCTCTAATAGTTGTGGGCATCTGAGGGTCAAGTGATTTTCCGGACAGCTTTTTTCAATGCTATTTTACTGACAGCTCTTGTGGGCCATTGTGATGCTGCTCCTCAACAGGCTGCTTATAAGAGCGCTAAGCCGATGGAACAAAAATCCGTGAGGCAAACTGTGGAAAGTCAAATTGCCCAGTTTAATAATGGCAACCTACAGCAAGCCGCACAAACGGGTTATGAAATTCTGCGCAGAGACCCTGGTAATTCACTGGCCCGCTATTACTACGCTCAGACTCTCTACAAGCTCAATTGTAAGGCCGATGCCAAATCGCAATTTGCGGAGTGCTACAAAATAACCAGCGATTTGAAAATGAAAGTAAATTGCTATGACGCTTTGAAGGCTTTAGCTGTACAGCCGTCAGGGGCTGTTACTGGTGTGGAGTCGACTAAAGCTCCGGAGGCCGCTAAAGGTGCTGCTGCTGAAACTTCTACCCATGATCCAGCCTTGGCTTCTCGCAAGCTGCAGGTGATGATTGATGGTGCCGCTAATATCGCCGCTAAGCGCAAACAGCTGGCAATCGAAATACAAGAGGCAAAAGATAGAGCTGCTGAACAGTTAAATGGTATCGAGCAATATTTTGAGAGGGCTGTTTTAGTAAATAATCGCATCGCTCGGGTGGAGCGCTATGAGAATCCTGAATACTCTAAAATGCGTGATCGTACCCAAAGAGAATTGCAGATAAAGATAGATGAGTTAAATGCTGATTTTACAAGGCGCGAAGCTGAAATTTTGGCAGATTGCCGGGCGAGAGGGGCTGTTTACGATGAGGTGAGGCCGGCGTTGAAGACGCAGCAGAAACCTGGAACGAGTCAGATTCAGATAATGCCGCAGAATACAAATGGCTTTGTCAGGCACTATGTCAATTACGATGGCAATGATCCAGTCAGTCTAAAAGCTCGTCAGGGGGAGCTGACAAACAGCAAAGCACCAGCGGGAATTGGTTCAACAAAAGGCACACAATCAGTGACGAGGGCAAAGTAATCTTTGATTATTGTCTCTTCGAGTCATTTAAGAACGTTCTGCTGTATGGCTTTAGCCCTGTCGTTTCACGGCCTTTCTGTCCTGGCTGCGGACAATAGTAAGGGCCCAAGTAGACCTCAGGGCAAATCTCAGGGCAAATCTCAGGGAAAAGTACAAGCGCAGAACCAGAGCAAAACTGTCACCTTGCAGGGACGTGTCGATCAGGTTGATTTCGCCTTGAAATCATCGGGGGTTACTCTTGAT
>Ga0075444_10000844_pt1 | contig 18489 bp, 16 predicted proteins | sample CoawatmetaG01DNA_FD_76836 | JGI IMG/M metagenome (GOLD analysis project Ga0075444, IMG submission 76836) | Marine microbial communities from the West Antarctic Peninsula - Coastal water metaG017-DNA | ecosystem: Environmental > Aquatic > Marine > Coastal | place: Atlantic Ocean: West Antarctic... | reverse complement strand
TCTTAATTTCAAAGAATGAATCGGCATCTATTAGACGCTCAATCACTAAATGCATATCAAAGGGAATATTCTCCTTTTCAGGAATTACTTCTTCGATATTTTTCTCAAAAACTTTAGGCTCGTGGGCTGGCAAAGCTGGCACTTTCTGATCGCAATTGACTGGCATGTAGCGCAGGTAGTCTTTGCACAGTTGAATTGCTTCTTCTTCTGACTTGACTAAAACGTCACCACAGCCGCTCACTGAGCAGTGCATTTTGGCACCACCCATTTCTTCTAAGGTGACCTTCTCACCAATGACCATTTCAGCCATACGAGGCGAGCCAAGATACATTGAAGCATTGCCATCATTCATGATGACAATGTCGCAGAAAGCCGGAATATAAGCCCCACCAGCAGCGGATGGCCCGAACAACAAACAAATCTGAGGCACATAGCCAGACATTTCTACTTGATTATAGAAAATGCGCCCGGCGCCACGGCGACCAGGGAACATCTCAATTTGGTCAGTGATACGTGCACCGGCGCTATCTACGAGATAAAGCATTGGCACTTTCAACTTGCCTGCGGTCTCTTGAATGCGAATGATTTTCTCTACCGTGCGCCAGCCCCATGATCCAGCCTTAATGGTGGAGTCATTGGCCATGAAGCAAACAGTCTTGCCTTCGATCTGGCCAACACCGGTAACCACCCCATCAGCAGGAAGGTCATGCTGAGTGTTATTAGCAAAACGAGCATCTTCTATTTCGAAACCAGGGTCGAGCAGTAGGCGCAACCGGTCGCGCACGAAGAGCTTTTTGTCTTCTTTCAGTTTATGGTGATACTTCGGAGCTCCACCTTTCTTGATGCGCTCGATGGCGGCGGTCAGTTGCTCACTTTTACCAGTCACTTTGCCTTCCTTATCTGTGTCCATACGGCCTCTTTGGTCAGGATTAGAATCAGAATTAGAAAGTTAATTGTAACCAGAGAATTTACCAAGCATCGAAACCTAAAGGTTGATGCAAGATTGGCTCACTTTACAACAGCCAAAAAAGTAGCCATTTTTAGTTGAGGCTAAGCAAAAGCCAGGGCATAAACCTGGGCATAAAGAGGTACGACGGGGGATTTTATGACATTTGTGTCAATTGCGGCTTTCAATATTAGGTTTCTCAGCTTTAAGGCTCTCAGTTTTAAGATTGGGACCCTTGTCAGCAGCCTGCTTCTGGCCGCTAATTTAGCACTGCCAACCCAGGCGGCACCAGCAGCGGTCAAAAGAAGCTGGGTCTACAGCCTCTCCCAAAAGCAAGAAAATTCAGAGGTTCTCAAAATCTGGGGAGTGCCAGCCTGTGCCGCCGTGAACGGAGCCAACCCCAAAGGTACTTACGTCACAGGACTGATAGGATACGGCCTGGGCGACGATCTGAAGTTACAAGTTGGCGATGTATTGTTGTCAATCAACGGTCGAGTTATTACCAGCGCCCGAGATGCAGACCGTATTCTCGATAATATGCCAGGTGGAGAGGTTAAAGCCGTAGTGGCACGTCAAGAGAACGGCCGCGTCTTTCTGCTGCAACCCCACACCATGTTTGCACCACGGACAAACAGGAGCGCCAGCGCCAATTCAGGTTCTGCCTCTGGATCGGGTTCTGATTCTCAAGATGTCGATGTCACTACCAATTCACGCTCGGATGGCAATGGCATGTATTCCTCCAGTTATAAAGCCGCCCGAGATATCAAAAAAAGCACTGTCAGCAACGAGTCGATGGCTGGTTTAGAGAGCTATATGTTTGAGCTAATCAACAGTGACCGGCAGAAATTTGGCCAGCAAAAGCTACGAATGAGCTCAAGCTTGAGTCAAGTAGCACGAAAATTTGCCCAGGACATGGCCACCCGCAATTTCTTCGACCATACCGACCCCAGCGGCAACACACCTCATATGAGGGCAAGGATGGCCGGTTTAAACTGCCTGGTTTTCGAAAACATCTCTGTAAACTATGGCCCCCTGAGCTGGAAGGATATGATCAAAGGAGCACAGGCTGAAATGATGGCAGAGCCAGCGGGGGATCCCCACAATCACCGCGGCAATATTCTTAATCCTGACGCCGCCGTAGTAGGTGTGGGCATGGCAGTAGTCATGCCCAACAAGATTTACTGCGTCCAGGAGTTCAGCCCCAGTGAAGTACCATGAAAGGTCGGTGACCACTCCCCCGAACGGCCACCTAATATCTAATACGTAGCGTCAAGCGATAAAGTTCAAGCTTTCAAGGAAATTTTAGTGGATAACATTTTGGTGCTCAATTCAGGCTCCCAGAGTGAAAAAATTGCAGTTTTCCAAAGAGACGGGGAAAAGCTTAAAGGCGTCTATCGCGGCCAGGCCGACATTGCTGCAGACAGACAAGATAAGCGACTAGAAGCAATCTCAGCCTTAATTGCCAAAAGCCCAGTGACAGCCGAACAATTTAACCTGGTGGGCCACCGTATCGTTTATGGTGGCAGCCAATTCCAAAAAAGTTTGGTAGCCAACCAAGACGTTCTCAACAGTCTCAGTCAACTGAACCAATTAGCACCGTTGCACAATCCGCCAGCCATTGCTGGCGTGGAAGCCAGCCTTAAACTTTTTCCCAAGGCTAAACAAATACTGGTTTTTGACACCGCTTTTCACAACACCATGGATCAAGCCCATTATTTGTATCCACTACCTCTGGAATGGCAAAAATACTCCATCAGAAAATACGGTTTTCATGGCATTTCTCATAAGTTTTGCAGTGAGGAAGTGGCCCGTCATTTAGGCAAAGACCTCAATGATTTAAATATGATCAGCTGTCACTTGGGCGGCGGTTCTTCGGTATGCGCAATAGCAGCAGGAAAAAGCATCGACATAACAATGGGCTTCAGTCCGCTTGACGGCGTCATGATGGGCACTAGATGTGGTGCCATTGACCCAGCCATAATTATTTATCTGCTAAAGAACGAAAAGCTCTCTTTGAAAGAAATTGATTTTGCCATAAATAAACAATCCGGCATGCTCGGTGTTTCAAAATTGAGCAGCGATATGCAGGAAATACATAAGGCGATTGCCAGCGGCGATAACCAAGCCAAACTGGCCCATCAAATGTTTTCACTGTCAATCGCCAAAGCAATCGCAGCCATGAGCACCAACTTTACTCGCCTGGACGCCATTGCCTTCACTGGAGGCATCGGTTTTCATGACCCGCTAACCCGCGCGGCCATTTTACCTCCGGGCAATTTGCTTGGCCTGGAAATCGATAGCGCTATCAACGAAAAGCCTGGGGCCAATGGTTTGATATCAAACCAACATTCGGCTTGTAAAATTTTTGCCATTGCCGCCAACGAAGAATTGATAATCGCCCAAGAGTGCCTGCCATTCGGCGATTAAGAGTGGTTAACCAGAGTAATCATCCTTAAGGATGACTTCAAGGCTGACAAAAAATCGGCATAGATGATGATGCCCTCTCGGTAACAATTGGCGATTATAGAGTATGTACCATGGGTTATTGCCGTGATTGCATTGGCATTGAGGAGAGAACGATGAACGGTAACAAGTTTTCCAGCGCAGATCTGCACAAGTCAGACGTTGAGGCCATCGATTTTGGATTGGCTGTTCTCTCACCTCGCTGGACTAGTGAAATTTTGATTGATCTATCGGCTGGAGCGAAGCGCACCACCCATATGCTTAGAGATCTTCCAGGCATCAGCGCTAAGACTCTGTGCCAGAGACTAAGAAGATTGTGCGAATTACAACTAGTAAACCGCACGACCTTCCCTGAAGTGCCACCAAGAGTGGAATACAATTTAACAGCCAAAGGCGAAGAGTTGACCTCCGTACTGTCAGCCCTGAAAGTATTAGGCAAAGAACTAATCACCGCATCGCAAAACATTAGCGGTCGCAAGCGCGGCTTAAAAGATGTGCGTGTAGAGTCCAAAGAGAATGCAAAAGAAAGCACCGCATCGGTAGAGCAAGAACTTGGCCTATCGCCAGAACATAGTGCTCTTATGACCCTTGAACACGAAGTTCCTACTCACTTTTTGAACAGTGCGCACTCTTAACGATAGTGACAGAGCAAGGCGCAGACTTCATCACGTCTTCTGTTACTGAACCTAGCAGAAGACGATTGAAGCCCTTGCGGCCATGAGAACCCATGACAATCAAGTCAGCTTTCCATTCTTGGGCCAAATCGACGATCTCGGCCTTAGCTGGTCCGGCGATCACTTTGGTGTCAATTTGATTGGTCAAGACGCTCTTTAAATCACCGAGAACAACTTGCAGCAATGCTTCTGACTGAGTAAAGGCAGCTCCTTCGTCAGGAGTATAGGCTGCTGGTATATAAGCAATTCCAATATCTACTGGTATTGGCTCGACCACATGAACGAGCAAGAAACTATCGTCCTTGTTCCATGGTCTCTCTTTTATGTAGTCAACAGCAGCTTTAGAACACTCAGAGCCGTCAATGGGAATCAATACACGCATATATACCTCTTAGCTGTCTTTGCTGAGTGACGCTTAGGTAATCAACCTAAGCTTCTAGTTTAGCCTCTTTTCTACACCAAGATTTTCTCATTCAAGATTGGTCTTCACGACGACTAAACTTTCGCCTGACAATCTGCACCGAGCACGGTGCATCGCGCAAAACTTCTTCAGCAATACTACCGAGCACTAATCGATTTAGCCCTTGCCGCCCCTGAGAGCCTAGCAGAATCAAGTCAGCGCTCCAGTTCTTAGCACACTCGATGATAGCCTGCTTAATCGGACCACTGAGGCAGCGCGTCTCTAATTTATGCTGGGGCAGATAATTGTGCAATAACTCTTTGGCCTCACTAACGATGCGCTCTGCCTCAGAGTTAAAAGTTTTGTTGGGGCTGGTCATGGCACTGGCCATGCTCATGTCACCCCGATCGACGTCAACAACACTGACTATCAAAAACTCATCATCCTCAGCCCAAGGCCGAGATAAAGCAAAATCAATTGCCCTTTGAGAACTGCTAGAGCTGTCAAGCGAAATCAGGATCTTCATATTTGTCAGCGACCGTAAATTAGTCTTAGGTGCAGATAGTAAGTTCAAAAGCATTCTACCTGATTGTTCAATTTGAACCCTTTCAGATATTAGGCAGCAGAATCACTGCAAGCAAATACCCATTAGTGGGGGAATCACTCTTATCGCCGGTCATCTAATTAGTTAGAATCAGCAAAAGAATTCGAGATAAGAACCATCGAAGAAGTTAAAAGCCACTCTAAGTCTGCCACCTATTTCCTGGCCGCTATCTGCGTGGCCGGTTATTTGGCCGAAATCGCCCTGGGTTTAAACTGGCTCAACCCGGACAGTTCAAGTCTAATCAATGCTGGGGCCAATTTTGCACCAACTACCATCGGTCGAGGGGAATACTGGCGGCTACTGGTGTCAATCTTTCTCCATGCCGGCATCTTCCATCTTGCCCTCAATCTTTATGCTCTGATCGGCTTTGGCCCCATGGCAGAATCGGCCCTGGGGCGATGGCGCTTCGTCTTCATTTTCATTTTAAGCGGCGTGGTCGGCGGCCTGTGCAGCATGTTAGCCAACCCAATCACAACATCTATCGGCTGTTCTGGGGCAAATCTCGGCATCATTGGCGCCCTAATGCTCTCCTCTTGGCTCAAGCGCGCCGAACTGTCAGCGCGCCTGAGCCGACCGCAATTACTTTTGTTGGCTATTTTCTTGCTTTACAGCCTGTTGCTGGGCCTAAGTAGCACATATATAGACAATGGTGCTCACCTCGGTGGCTTCATTACAGGCATGTTCGCCAGTCTATTGCTCACCAAGCCAGCCAATAGAAAAGTTTCCTTCTTTAGCTCAGCTCCAGCTAAGGCATTAGCCCTAACAGCGGTAATTCCGGTACTGATTGCCGTCGATCAAAAGCGCATAGATAACAACAACGACGTCAAGTGCTGCATTGAACACATGGACGCCGTCGCCTTGCTAAAGGAAAAGAAGTATTTTCATGGCATAGAAAAACTAGATGCCGCTCATGCCTTCAAACCAAGTGATACTTCAGTGCTTGCCGATCGAGCGCGAGCCCTGGTTGAAATTGGTCGCTTTGACAAAGCCCTGGCCGATATCGATAAAGTAATTGAGCAGCATCCGAAAGATAGGCTAGCTCTAATGAACAAAGCCAGCATCTACCACAAAATGAAAGACGATCACCGGGCCATAGCTGAAATGGACAAAGCCATTGCTTTAGAAGCGAAGCCATTAGGACTGATTGGAATATTCAGTAGCTTTCAGAATATTTTTTCAACCACAGGCAAGCAAGAAGAGTCTACTTTTTATAACAATCGGGCCTGGTTCAAACTGGCCAACGGGCAAATCGACAGTGCTCTAGAAGACTGCAATCAAGCGATCAAAATCAACCGCAGCTCTAGCACCGCCTATGACACCAGAAGTTTGGCCTATTACCTACAAGGCAAATATCAACTGGCTGATCAAGATTTAGTCAGCGCCATCCGTTGCAACAATAAAGACGGAGCCTTCTACTATCATCGCACCCTAACGCTAATGGCCCTTGGCAAAGCGACGGATGCAAAAGCAGCACTGGCGAGATACCGTGAGCTTGACTATAAGCCAGAGGCGTGGGAACCTAAAGTTCCTGCCGATATCAATTAAAAAAGGAATACTATGCAACTGCTCAAAGACAAGATCCTCAAAGAAGGTAAATATCTGGGCAAAGGCATACTCAAAGTCGATTCATTCATGAATCACCAGATTGATCCGGCCTTGATGAATGAAGTCGGCAAAGAGTTTGCCAGACGCTTCAAAGACTTGAAAGCTACCCGCATACTCACAGCTGAAACTAGTGGTATCGCCCCGGCCCTAGCCTGTGCAATGATTCTAGAATTGCCTCTTGTTTTTGCCAGGAAACACAAACCTGTGACAATGGCCGCCAACCCTTTCACAGAAAGAGCAGAGTCGCACACCAAAGGTTCGGTGGTTGACTTGATTGTATCTCCTGAGTATTTAAAAGCAGAAGATAGAGTTATTATTCTCGATGATTTTCTTGCCAGTGCCAGAACTATCAAAGCTCTTGTTGCTATCGTAGCTTCAAGCGGAGCAGAGCTTGTCGGCATAGGTGCTGTAATTGAAAAGACTTTTGAAGGCGGTCGAGACGCACTCAAATACCTGAACATTCCAGTCGAATCACTAGCAGCCATCAAAAGTTTTGATAACGACCAGATCAACTTTTAGTGAAAATTTCTAGTGAAAATTTCTCGCCGGTAAATAAACACCATCAGGCATAGAAGACATCGATGGCAACGGTGGCAATAATTCAAAATGCCGGGCAATAACATTGCAGACACCTTGATCAAGTTGTAATAGTCCATGCACTTGAATCAATGATCCGGTAACAACCAGCTCGCGATAAATCTCAAATAACTTCGGCTTAATTATGACATTGGCCATGCCTGTTTCATCTTCCAGAGTAAGAAAAACAAATCCCTTGGCAGTCTCTGGGCGCTGCCTGCAAATTATCCCCCCAGCCACAATGACATCATCACCATCTTCTTGGTTATACAAAGCAAGGCAAGAATGAATTGTTCGAGACTTGGCCCAGTCGCGATAAAAAGCCATCGGATGTTTATTAGTTGACAAATTCATCGTACGATAATCTGCCACCACTTCCTCCAATTCTGTCATTGATGGCAGCGCTACAGGAGCTTCGTAAAGACAATCAATTTCGCCCCCTCCTTCTGCTTCGATATCATCAACATTTGCACTGGCATTGGCGATTAAGGCTTCTAGCAATGGCATTGATCTCTTCGGCCGCAAGAGAGATAGAACACGCCATAATGCCTGTCTTCGCCCTGGGCAAAGAGATTCAAAAGCACCGGCTTTGGCAAGCATTTTCAAATCACTTGGCATAAGCCCGCTGCGTGATACCACATCTTCCACCGAAGTAAACAAACCACCTTGCAGTGCAACGGCTAGAGCAGCCTGACTAGTTGGCCCTAGACCCTCGACAAAACGCAAACCTAAACGCACAGCAAAGCCATGACTATTAGCACCTGACTCAATAATCTCTAGAGGCTCAAGAGTACAGTTCCATAAGCTATGTGCTAAATCAACGGGTCGCACTTCAACGCCGTGCCTAACGGCATCTCGAATCAAAGAAGCTGGGCTATAGAACCCCATGGGCTGAGCGTTCAATATGGCACAGCAAAATTCAACGGGATAATATAGCTTTAAATAAGCAGAAGCATAAACGAGCAGAGAAAACGAAGCAGCATGACTTTCAGGAAATCCATAATTCGCAAATGCTTGCAACTGATGGGTAATAGTTTCGATTGCTAGTTCAGAGAAACCATTCTTCTTCATGCCAGCCGAGAGCTCGCCGCAGAGTTTTGCCATTTTCTCTTTCGAGCGTTTATGACTCATTACTTTACGCAACTGATCAGCTTGCGAAGCTGTAAAACCAGCAGCAGTAACAGCAAGTTTCATCCCCTGCTCTTGAAACAAAGGCACACCGAGAGTACGTTTCAAAATTGGCTCAAGGCTTGGATGAAGATAAATCACTTCTTCTTCACCCCGTCGTCGACGAAGATAGGGATGAATAATGTTGCCCTGAATAGGTCCAGGCCGCACAATAGCAATGGAGACAATAATATCGTAGAAGCAAACGGGCTTGAGCTTGGGCAAAATATTCATTTGCGCCCGCGACTCAACTTGAAATACACCCACAGTGTCAGCCTTTTGCAACATCTTATAGATCTGTTCATCAGCCATATTAAGGCGCCCGATATCAATATCGAGACCACGATGCTGACTGACTAATCTCAGACCCTCTTGAATCATTGTCAACATGCCCAGACCAAGCAAATCAATCTTGATTAATCCCACCAGATCAATATCGTCTTTATCCCACTGAATCACAGTGCGCTTCTCCATGGCAGCACTTTCAACTGGTACGATCTCACCAATTGGTTGACCCGACAAAACAAAACCACCCACATGAATAGAACGGTGACGCGGCAGCTGATGCAGACCGGCTATGACCTTAATCAACATCTTCACGCGGTGATCATTGATGTCAAAACCGAGGCGCTCTAAGCCACCATTTGCCAACTTCATCGCGGCATCATAAGCCTCACTATGACTGGCCTCACGGGAGAGCAAGTCGGCCTGTTCTTGAGAAAAGCCAAGCACACGGGCAGCATCACGGGTAGCAGAGCGACCACGATAAGTAATAACCTCGCAGACCATAGCAGCATGGGCACGACCATACTTCTCATAGACATACTGCAATACTTGTTCTCTTTCCTGGTGAGCAATATCAAGATCAATATCTGGGGGCTCATGGCGGCCCTCCGAAAGAAATCGCTCAAAAAGCAAATCCATGCCAATTGGATCAACAGCTGTAATCATCAAGCAATAACACACAGCCGAATTAGCAGCAGAGCCTCGCCCCTGCACCGCTATTCCATTAGAGCGAGCATAACGAACGATATCCCACATAATCAAAAAATAGGGAGCTAACTTGAGCTTATTGATCAAATTCAATTCATGATTCAACTGCTTGCGATGCTGCTCTGTAATATCGACATAGCGCTTGGCTGCGCCAGACCAGACTAATTGCTCTAGCAGCCCCGGATAGCTTATGGCCGTCGGTAGAAGCTTGCCTTCACACTCAATTTGCACCATATCAGCTGTCTTATCTGTACTCGCTGTCTCAACTGTACTCGAGGTAGCAGAAATTCCACAATATTCAGCTACTTCTTCATTACAAGTAAAAGACGGTAATGGTGGCTCCAGCCAACCAAGCCGAAACTGACAGCGCTCAGCAATTGCAAGAGTATTCTTTATACCAATAAGATTATCGCGCCAGAGATGAGTCATCTCTTCTGGCGATTTCATATACCAACTGCCATTGGGTCGAAGTCTGGTACCGGCATTTGCCAGTGTGACTTTGTGTTTTAAGCAAGTAAGAACATCATGAACAATGCGCCTTTCGCTAGTGGCATAATGAACATTATTAGTAACTACCCAACTGACCCCAGTGGAACTAGACATCTCAATAATCTGACGAACAATCAGTGCTTCCTGGGTAATAAAATGATTGCCAACTTCTAGATAGAAGTCTGAACCAAAGACCTCGACAAAGCGCTTTAATAGCCGACGAGCAGCCATTGTATCGTCGCGTGCCAGAGCCGCGGGGATTGCTCCATGGTGACAACCAGAAAGTGCCAGTAACCCACCAGCATGAGCAAATAATTGCTCATAACTTACACGTGGACTGCCCCTCTCGCGCTCTATCCGAGCAAGTGTAATTAAGGTACAGAGATTACGATAGCCTGAGAGATCTTGCACCAATAGAATTAGGTGCGAATTATCTTCAAGAGTAAGTTCCGCACCAATTATTCCAGGAAGCGAAAGCTCACGAGCCGCATGGGCAAAGCGAGGAATGCCACCTAAATCATCATGATCTGTAATTGCCAGAGCGGCAAGACCCAACTCTTTAGCCCGACCAACTAAATCTTCGGGATTAGAAGCACCATCCAAGAAGGAAAACCCAGAATGGCAATGAAGTTCGGCGTATCTAAACAACTTACACCTAAAGATAATCTCTCACTCGGAATGCTCTTGCTTAGTCGAACTTATGCTTAGTCGAACTTCCTTACTTAATCGACCTTCCTTACTTAGTCGAACACTCCTTCCACAAACCACCCTCTTTCTTGATGATCATAGACAAGTAAAACGGTCATCAATGTTGGCAAAATTGATCGAATTCCACTCTTAAGGCCTGCTCTTGAAAGCATTGCTACTTCAGGCTTCTTCTCAATCAAAGCAACATAGTATGACTTGCGAACAGGTTTTTCCCACCACATACCAGAGATTTTCTCCGGAGTAGTTATTTGATTTACGTGATACCAATTTCCTCTATAAGTAATGGCAGCAGGTCGAAATGGTGTGTATCTATCAACTTCAGAACTAGACTCACTCTTCTCTTTAAATTGAACAAATACCGGCATTGCCGGCAGGTGACGCTTAAGCACCAATCCTGGCATCAAGCAGTCCTTTCTAGATTTTTTAGTAGTTAAAAGGGCAGTGTGACTAAGAAATACCTCATGAACGGGAGTAGCTGAATTAGCATTTGCAATAAAATCTGATTGACCAACAACAGGAATCCAAACACCAGCTAGTTCTGGCAAATACTGATCATTTAGGACAGGTTTAACAAGAGCTTCTTCACCAAGTCTAGTAATGAAGCGCTGCAGCAATAGCAAAACTGGCTCGGAGCTATCATCAAGTTCATCACCGCCTGTTAGTAACAGCTCTTCTCTTGAAAAATTGGAATTCTCAGACGGGGAAACGGTGGCTTTCGTTTGTTCAAAATACTCTTTTGAAAATCTTGAAACGCCGAGATAAATTGCAGTGAACTCACGCTTTAACTGCTTGGATTCAAGCGACAGCCTTAATACATCTAACAAGAACTTACTGTTACTAGAAGAGCGAATAAGCTTAATGGTGCGCTCATCGAATTTATCGTTATCATTAAAGAAACAAACAGTAAGCTCGTCAGCGCAAAGACCATCAGTCTGCAAATCACGAGTCAAGCGCTCTAGCATTGTCTTAAAAATGAACAAAGTATCGCGCAATGATTCAGTAGCAGAGCCAATATCAATAGTGCATTGATACTGTTTTTCTTGAACCGGTAGTGCTGGCTGAGTACTATCTCTGCCACAAGCGAGTTCATAAGCACTTATCACGCTACTATCAAAACGTCCTATATATGATGAAACTGGCACCTCCGTAAACTGCCCAATAGTTCTTATACCTAACTCTTTTAAATTTCCCTTCGCCTCTTCCTCGACGGGCAGGAAGTCGATAGAAAGAGGCGAAAGGAAAACTGTATCGCAGTCTGGGGTAACTATGTACCAGCGCTTAGTCTTAGAACGACTGGCTACCCTTGCTGCAAAAGCGCTATCAGCGAGGCCAATACGGCCGTCGACAAAACCGTAACGACTAGCCAACTTAAGTAAATCTCGACAAAGCTTATTTTCGCCGCCCAGGCGATTAAATCCTTCAGCGTCAATGTAGAAAAGTCCTGATTCACGAGTGCTAACACGTGGAGACGCGGCAATAAGTTCCCTTGCCAATTTCTTTTGCGCACTCTTGTAAAACTTGTCATCATACTCTCTCCAAACTATGTGAGAACAAATTGCTCTTGCTTCAGTGAACGTCATACCAGGGCGAATATTGGCGCGCTCGGCTTCTCGCGAGCAAACTAGAACTTTTGCCCGACCAATACTGCTAGAAAACTGCAACGATTGATTCTGATTTTTTGAACTAGCGAGAAGAACTAGAGCTTTACCTTTAAGCTCGGGCTCTAGTTTTTGATGTACTGCGATCTGGAACTTTGGGATGCGTAAACAAGCGATTCTGCACATATGAAGCCACAGATACCTCAATATTTTCAGCCATACCATCCCTCAAAATCGAACCTTTTATCGTCGGCATAATAGTGGCGATATCATCACTATGACCAGTTAACCCCAGCTCGAAATGTACCGGTCTTGCGAAATTGAAACTCAGTCTTGAGTTTGTGCCCCAGCTTGCCGACTGAGCAAAAGAATCATCATCTTTAAGCACTATTAGTGAGGCTTTCGATCGCTCTAAGGCCCTTTGCAATCTTGCATAGAAGTTGCTTGTTATGATGTTTCTCTCGCCCAAATCTAGAATGACCACATCAAAAACACGAGAACGAATCAATTGTTCGCATGCCCAGAGTGAATCTTTCACATAGTCTCGCTTAACGGCAGAGTCGATATTACTTCTTAGAACCCAGAATCTACCTTGTTTTTCGTCTTTTGCATTATTGAAAAAGCACCAATCAGAGGCCAGTAATCTGTCAAAGGTATCTATATAAACTACATTCAAACCAGTGGCACACCAATTAGCGCAAATCGAGCGCAAAACTGTTGTTTTTCCGGAAGAAGAAGTACCAACCCACTCAGTAACCCGTCGCTTCAGAAGACCAGCCGAACGGCCAAAGTCAATTTGCTCTATACCAGTTTTAAGAGTACGACCTACCTCACCTCCAGATAGCCACTTCCCCGGAAACAGATGTTCAAGCTCTTTCTTCAAATTAGCGACAGTAACTGCACCAACCATAAGCGCTACGGCGGCCTCCTTTCTGTATTCAATTCATTTGCCCGATGAAGTAATTAAACCATACGCTCGTATGGTAGTCAACCTTTTTCTTTTGTCTTTGTATGGTAAGTCTTTCAATTACTGCATACAAACTACCGCCAAGGCATTACCCGGCAGCATCTACTGGATATACCGCGCCGCCATTGTATGGTAGTCGACAACCTAGCCTATTCCTTATATATGGACGAATAAATCAATAGATGGAAAAGATGGTGATTATTTTAGTTATCGCTGGATTGGCTTTGGGCAATCACCAATAGAGGGAGACTATATCTAGAATTCGAAATTTGTATACAAAACACTTTTGGTAAACTAAAATGACTGATGGCAGCCAGAGGATCCCCCGTTGATTACGCAAACCACCGAATACGCCTTACGTGCTGTGGTGTTTTTGGCAATGAGCGACGGGCAAGCACATACAACGGCTCAAATTGCAGATGGTACTAAGGTGCCAACTGCATATTTATCTAAAGTACTGCAGTCGTTAAGCCGGGCAGGCTTAGTTTCGTCTCAACGAGGATTGGGCGGAGGATTTACGCTATCGGTGAATCCCTCTGATCTTTCTATCTTAGAAATAATCGAAACAGTTGATCCCATACCACGCATTCACTCCTGCCCCCTCGGCCTAGCCGAGCATGGTGGCGCAATGTGCTCGCTGCACAAGCAACTTGACGAGGCCCTTGCCCTGGTAGAAATATCTTTGAGCAAATCAAGCATAAGAGATCTAATTGAAGCACCAACGAGAGTTGGTCTCTGCACTATGAAAAAGAAGAGACGAAAAGCACAAAAGGCAAAGAAACGAATCACTTAATCACGATACGACAGCGTTTCTTCTTCTTCCAGCCCTTGCGAGTCTTCAACTTAAAGCAGACAAAAGCCTTTAGCTGTTCTACCGTCAAATTATTAGCTAGTACCTGCCAGAGAACCTTGCGTGGTTTGCTGGCGTAGCCATAATTCAAATCGAAGTATTGCATGAGCTCAAGTGCTTCTTCCCGCCAAAGAAGCTGTGCCATGGCTAAAGGATCAAGCTCATAACTGCGACGTGCTGGCCAGATTTCATTGGCAAATGGCTTGCCATCTTTCATGCCGACCGATATCAGCCCCCAGCAGTCTGGAACGATCTTAACTGCATGTTCCACATGCTTCTCGTCAGCAACCAAAGTCATCTTCTCAAAAACTTTGCGATAGTGTTCCTGCTGATTGGGCAAGCGAATTAAATTGTCCGAAGCTGACTTTATTTCATAGCCATGCAATGTGTCACTAATAACAGCAACATCAACACGCACCACACCGCGCAACAACTCAAGCTCGTCGACGACACGACTGTTAGGGTTTTCACCCAGCACCTTTTTAATCTCGGTGCGATAAAGCAGTCTGCGAACATCTAATTCTTTCAGGATAATAGCCTCAGAAAAGGCAAAGCCTTACAATTAGACCATACTAGTAGCTTGACTGATGAGAATTTGCAATTAAATCGCTATCGTCAGGTTCTACATTGACACTTGCAGTAGCTAAAACAAGCATGGCGAATACAAGACTCCAGCCAACAACTTTCTTCAACACGATAGTTCTTTCTAGTATTAACAGTATGCATTTTTATTATTTGGCGAGGGTTCGACCCTTACGGCAATAAATTGCGGCAGTGAGCGGGAAGCCCCTCTGGAAATAATATATAGCATGGCCCAAGGGCACCACCGACAGAGTCAGCCACCACTTGGCTTTCAAGAACATAACGGTATGGCTATTAGCCCAGCTAATCAAGAGGATAGAATCTATTTTCGTTGTTTTTTTATCAGATCCTGAATAATTTCATGGTTCAAAAGAGTCAATATATAGATGAAGATGTCAAAACTAGCAGTATCACTCTCAGTATCATTAATATCTTTAGCATCCATAATGGCACCGCAAAATATCGGCTGCCAGGCTGAGGAGATTCAGGCGGCAAAAAGCAACGAGCCAGAACGTCCGATAGAACGTCCGATAGAATCTACGACAGAATCTGCCATAGAAGGTACTCTAAATATTGACGCCCAAGGCTTCAACAGCACGCCATTAGATATAGCCTTGTTCAAATCAAGTCAAAAAACTAATCCTTATCGCCAGCAATCGATAAACACAGCAGACGGTAAAGCAAGGGTCACTTTCACTCAAATTCCCATGGGTGACTATGCCATTAGGGTTAGTACCACTGGCAAGAAGGTAAAAGTAAGACTCACAGCCGACACATATTCACAAAATGAAGACCGCATCTTTGGACCACTTTGGAAGAAGAATCAGTTTCATATGAATAAAGCCGAGATGACAGTCGTGCTTACGGCGATCAAATAGTTATCGCTGCCAGAGCAAAGGGAAGAGAGGATGGTCCATACTGGCTCCAGCAGGTAACTGTTCTTGCAAACCAGGAAATTCAGGGGATGTCACCCATGGCCGCGGGGCGTGCACCACATCATCGCCTAGAAATCGAGCAGAGAAAACTCGTCTGCGGCGATCGCCATCGACTGGCCCGGCGGCATGAAGAGTGAGCATATGAAAACAAACAACATCACCAGGTTCAACTTCCCAACCAAGAATAGGAAAGTTCTCTGGTGCCCCATCAATATCGGGCAGCTCAGCTAAGCTGCCGTCGGGAAACCATTTGGCTTGGTTGTCACGAAAAGAACGGGGCATGAGCCATGGCCCCAGATGTGAGCCAGCCACAAGCTCAAGAGTGGAATGCCGAGCAACTGCATCTACGGCAATCCACATGCTGCAATTCTGCTTGCCATCAATATTGTAATAAGGCTGATCTTGGTGCCAAGGAGTGCGCTGCCTTGTGCCAGGTTCCTTCACTAACAAGTGATCATGATAAAGTCTGCTAGTTGAACTTTGCATCAATCTGCCGGCCACCTCTCCAAGCTCAGACTCGAAGAGCAACTGTTTGTAGTAAGAATTTGTCTGCCAATTGCAGAAATCTTCTACAAAATAACCAGGATCATCAGCATTACTTGCTACTTTTGCTCGCGGGCTCAAAGCTTGTAGATTGGCCTCTATTCCGAGCCTAAGCAGATCGATCTGAGCAGCACTAAGCAAACCACGAATACAAATGGCACCATCCCGGGCATAATCGTCGATCTGCTGCTGAGAAACATGTACCATGTCACAACTTCTATATTATTGCGCTAAATCTGCTCGCCCTTTGGAGAGCAAAAATTGGTTTAGGGCTTGCTGCAAATCAATACCATTCATTTGTGGCACTGGCGTAAACGGTCCGACGCGGGTGAATTTGCTCTCTAAGGTGCCATCGCGCACCGGTTGACCACTGGAGGTAAAAACACGATTGGAGCTTCTATTTTCCATCTCGCCAGCACTGACCAAGAAGTAGTGATTGAGAGACTCTTGCTGGAACATGTCAGCTACTTGCCCAGTGGGATAGGTCTCGGTAATGACATAGTGTGTGCGAGTAGAAAGATTAACTGGAGTTGACTGCTCACAAATTTGCTGCACAGTCAGAAACTTCACTTGCTTGCCATTAGAGACACTATCTTTTTCAGAGGGCAAAATATTGACGTGCCAGACATTACCAGCTTTATCAAGTTGGTGGCCCATATGCACGACCATTTCATTGTCCATCCAGGCACCACTTGCTCGCTTCATGCCTGTGCGCAAATCAGTGACGTCCACAGTAACGTCTCCCCGTTTAGACCAGGAGCCTGCCATCACTTTTGGTATCTGAAACCACTCAATTACCGGCTGCTGGGGCTGAGGCCTCTGCATAGAAGCCGATTGCTGATACAGATTTGAATGGGTCGGATCGCTCTGACTGGTTTCTAGTTGATAGCCACCACGGTAGTTGCCATTGCTCTGCCCCTTGCTATAGCCGCCATGGGAATAGCCAGGAACATAAGTATTGGAAACTGAAGGAAGATAATCAGAATGCTCAATACCAGCCTGAAGAGTCTCAGCCAGTGCAGCCTGACTGAGACTGAGATTGAGGGCAAGAATTAGCAACAGAGAAACGGCAATTTTTTTCATAAGGAAATTTACCAGTGCTTTAGTCGGCTCAGGCCGTCTTCAACTTGCTTTATCAACTGACGACGTTCTGGAGTCTCTGAAGTTTTCTTAGCCTGCTCAAGAGATTGCTTGAGCAGCTCCTTTCCTTTGCGGAAATTTTGTTGCTGCAAATAGCTGCTGCCCAGCCCCGCCAATACCTGAGCATAATTAAGAGTCATAGCTTCAACCACACCCTGGCTTCCCAGCTTTTTAGCAAACTTTGATTTCTCAATAGACTCAAAGAATTTGCCAAATTGCTCAATCGATTTTTCATTCCATTCAATCGACTTAGGAAGATCGCCTTTGGCTTGATAGGACATACCAACATAAGTACAGAGAACGGCCAGACTATGATCTTTGGGATTCTTCGCAGTAATATCTTCGTACTGAGTGGTACCAAATTCGATAATTTGATCAAAGTCTTGCTTCGCCATCATTTGTTGAATAATGGCTTGGCTAGCCCAAGAAGCACGATCTGGGAGAATCGATTTGAATTTGAGAGCCCAAGTACAAATCTTGAGCTGCGCAGAAAAAGCATTAGTACGCCCGGCCACTGTTGCCGCCACCACAAAGGCAGCGGTAAAAGCAGCCCTGACGGCAAAGAGCAGACCAACAAGAAGAGCAGCCATCAAGGCTGTATTCAACCAGTTTTTAGCCAAATAAGCTTCGTGGAGGTTTTGTCCTACGAAATAGAAAAGCAGAATATTGATGATTGTGCCAACAATCAAGATGGTGGCAAAAACAGCATAGACGACCTTATCTTGCCCAGGATTTTCAACCGGTAATGGCGGTGCTTCTATTTGCGGCGCCTTCGGTTGTTTAGTGCGAACCTGGCGACCGGCTGAAGGATGATGAGACACTGATTTTTTGGCCATTAGATTTACCGTTTATCTGTCCTAGTATCTATTCTTAATAAGAGATTGGTTAGCGTTTCTTTGCTTCTTTCTCTTTCTGTTTAGCAGCTTTGTCTTTTAGCTTGGCGTTATCTTTGACCATTTTCTCACGCTCTTTTGATGGCATGTCTGTGCGCAGAGCCAGGTAATAGTCGTACTGTTGAACTGCCTCGTAAAGCATGCTTGATTTGGGATCTTTGCTCTTCTCTAGGGCGCGGGCAAGACCAAGTCTGGCATCAGCCAAACGAGGATTATTGGCGATCGCCTGGTGATAGCGATTTATGGCTCCGTCCCATTGATTCTTCTTAGCTAGTTCATCGGCCACTTTGCTATCAGCTACAGCCTGCTGCCTAATGGTGGCAATCTGACTGATGCCACGATTACCGCGCTCAGGT
>Ga0075444_10000842_pt1 | contig 18493 bp, 18 predicted proteins | sample CoawatmetaG01DNA_FD_76836 | JGI IMG/M metagenome (GOLD analysis project Ga0075444, IMG submission 76836) | Marine microbial communities from the West Antarctic Peninsula - Coastal water metaG017-DNA | ecosystem: Environmental > Aquatic > Marine > Coastal | place: Atlantic Ocean: West Antarctic... | reverse complement strand
CAAATGTTCATTTTGGCGCGTGAAATGGAACGTAGCCTCGATGTCTTACTCATTGTTCAACCCACTCGCGGTGTCGACATTGGTGCGATTGAGTTTATTCACCAACGCATTATTGATATGCGTGATGCAGGCAAAGCGGTGTTGTTAGTGTCTGTCGAGTTAGACGAGATCATGTCGGTCAGTGATCGAATTATTGTCTTGTGTGACGGTGAAATAAGTGGTCGTTTAGATGCTTGTGATGCCGATGAGCGCACGCTGGGTATGATGATGGCTAATGCCCTAGATCCATTAGATCCTTTAAAAACCATGGACGACCTTCAAGCATCTTTGAAGCAGAATGCACACCAGGAAACTCAAGTATGAAACGTGATAATCGCATTGCTTGGATAAACCGGCTGCTATTGCCCCTACTTAATATACTGACTGCTTTTGCTGTCACTGCAGTGCTCTTTTGGCTCATAGATGTCAACCCTATGGAAGCGGCCGAAGTGCTTTTGTATGGGGCCTTTGGATACGAGGAAGGTATCGGTTATACCGTTTATTATGCGACTAACTTTATCTTCACCGGTCTAGCCGTAGCAGTGGCCTTTCATGCAGGGCTATTCAACATTGGTGGTGAAGGCCAAGCCTATGTGGGTGGTTTAGGCGCTGGCTTAGCGATTCTTATGCTTGACCCTACTCTTGGGGCATGGGTGTTTATCCCAGCAAGTATTATTGGTGCCTTGATCTTTGGTGGGCTCTGGGCTCTTATTCCGGCTTATTTGCAGGCCTATCGTGGTAGTCATATTGTTATTACCACCATTATGTTTAATTTTTTAGCAGCCTCATTTATGGTTTATCTAATGGTGCATGTGCTGCGTGACACTGGACAAATGACACCCCAAAGTGAACTTTTTCCTACCAACTCATGGATGCCGTTTGTGCATGATGTAGCGGCAGGTCTAGGCTACAGTATTGAGGCGTCACCACTTAACTTATCCATTCTTTTGGCCTTAGTTTGTGCTGTATTGGTTTGGTTTTTCTTATGGCAAACCCGTTGGGGTTTTGCTATTCGTGCCACCGGTAAGAATGGCTCTGCAGCTTTATATGCAGGCATAAACCCTAAACATATTATTATTGTGGTGATGTGTATTTCTGGCGCTTTAGCCGGTTTAGTGAGTATTAATGAACTCGTTGGGTATCAACACCGTTTGATCATGGACTTTCACTTAGGGTATGGCTTTGGCGGCATAGCCGTGGCATTAATGGGGCGTAATCACCCTTTAGGAATTATTTTGGCCGCTCTGTTATTTGGCACTTTATATCAAGGCGGTGCCGAACTTGCCTTTGAAATGAGTAATATTTCTCGTGACATTGTAGTGGTAATGCAAGGATTGGTAATTTTATTCTGTGGGGCTTTGGATTATATGTACCGGCCTTGGTTAATACGTTACTTAGCGCCAGTGCCAAAGCAGGAAGAGTTATCAGGGGTGGCAATATGAGTGATTTATTTTTAACTATCTTGTTGACCTTTGACGCTACCCTACGTGTGTCGACACCACTTGTTTTGGCCGCTATGGCAGGTTTGTTTGCGGAGCGTTCTGGTGTGGTAGATATTGGACTTGAAGGAAAGATGCTGGCCTCTGCCTTTGCAGCGGCCAGCGTTGCTTCAGTGGTAGGTTCTCCATGGGCCGGATTGGGTGCTGCTATTATTGCCTCATGTAGTTTAGCAATGCTGCATGGTTTTGCCTCGATTACTCACCGCGGGGACCAAATTGTGAGTGGGGTTGCCATCAACATACTGGTAGCTGGACTGACAATCATTTTAGGTTTGGCATGGTTCCAACAAGCCGGATTAACGCCAGCTTTGGATAATGATTCTCGCTTTCTTTCTATTACTTTACCATTTGCTGAGCAGCTGGCCTTTATTCCTGTTCTGGGCCCGATCTACAAAGAATTAATCAGCGGTCATACTATTTTGGTTTATTTGGCCTTTGCTTTGGTGCCGATGGTTTGGTGGGTGGTATATCGCACTCGCTTTGGTTTGCGCCTGCGAGCCGTAGGTGAAAACCCAACAGCTGTCGATACGGCCGGTTTATCAGTGGTTAAATTACGCTACAAAGCGCTTATTATTGGTGGTGTTTTGTGTGGTATTGCAGGCGCTTATCTGAGTACCGCTCACAATGCTCAGTTCACCAGAGATATGACTGCAGGCCAAGGCTATATTGCTTTAGCGGCCCTTATTTTTGGAAAGTGGCGTCCACTTACGGTGATGTTGGCGTGTTTACTGTTTGGTTTCTTAGATGCCTTAGCTGTGCGCCTTCAGGGTGTAGTGATTTCTGGTATTGGAGAGATTCCAGTGCAATTTATTGAGGCCACTCCATACTTACTCACAGTAATTCTGTTGGCTGGTTTTATTGGCCGTGCTATACCCCCAAAAGCCGCCGGTAAGGCCTACGTTAAGGAACGATGACTATGTCTAAATCAACTACTGAAACTGATTGTCTAGATGCTGTAAAGCGAGCCATGGATAAGGCCTACTCCCCTTACTCAGATTATCCTGTCGGTGCTTTAATAGTGACCGAAGATGGTCAAACTTTTGCTGGCTGTAATGTTGAAAATGCCAGTTACCCTGAGGGTAATTGTGCAGAAACAGCTGCTATTGCTGCTATGGTTATGGCAGGCCATAAACGCATTCAAGAAATATATATTATAAGCCAAGATGATCAAGGTGCTACGCCTTGTGGTGGTTGCCGGCAGCGTATTCGGGAATTTGCTGACAACAATACTCCTGTCATTTTGTGCTCTCCAGCAGGTGTACAGCGACGTTTGACCCTCGCAGAATTATTACCCCACGCATTTGGTCCGGAATGGTTATTATGAGTCAGGTAAATGCCTGTTTAGTCGTGATTAATCAAGCAGCAAAAGGTTTTATGCCTCAAGTAGGTATGGTGCTGGGTTCTGGCTTAGGTTCGTTTGCTGATCAAATTGATGCTATCGCCAGTATTAGTTTTGATGATTTACCGGGTTTCCTCAAGCAGGAGTGGGCGGCCACGCAGGACGTTTAGTCTTGGGTCAGATAGGGACTGCAAGGGTTGCAGTATTGCAAGGCCGAGCACACTATTATGAACAGGGCCAAGCTGATGTCATGGCTGTTGCCATTCAAACCCTCAAAGCCATTGGTTGTGAAGCCCTTATTCTCACTAACGCTGCAGGTAGTTTGGTCACTGAAGCAGGTCCTGGTAGCGTGATGCTCATCACAGATCATATGAATATGACCGGTGTATCACCCTTGTTTGGTGCCCAAGGTAATCAGAGGTTTGTGGATATGACTCAGGCATACCACCCTAGCATGAATGAGGCTATGCGCAGCGCAGCCAAAGCAAGTAATGTGACCTTACACGAAGGCGTTTATGCTTGGATGTGTGGCCCTCATTTTGAAACACCCGCAGAAATTCGGGCCCTTAAGGTGCTGGGTGCCCAAGCTGTAGGTATGTCTACCGTGCCAGAAGTTATTTTAGCCCGTCATCAAGGCTTACCTTTGTGTGCCTTATCAATTATTACCAATTATGCGGCTGGCATGAGCCCAACTCCATTGAGCCATGAGCAAACCATGGCGTATGCCAAATTGGCTACTAATGGCGTTGAGGGTTTGCTGAAGGCTTTTTTAGAAACCTATAAGGCACCTTTATAACCATGACTTATTTGCCACAGGAGTTAATCCGAAAAAAGCGTGATGGACTGGTACTTAGTGATGCTGAGATTACTTTTATGGTGCAGGGCATCACCAGTGGGCAATTAAGTGATGCTCAGTTAGGCGCTTTTGCAATGGCCGTATTTCAGCGGGGCATGACCATGCCAGAACGCATTACCTTGACGCAACAAATGATGTGCTCGGGTAAAGTGTTAAATTGGCAAAACATGGATCTCAATGGACCCGTTGTTGATAAACATTCCACGGGTGGAGTAGGTGACAAAGTGAGTTTGATGTTGGGGCCCATTGTTGCTGCGTGTGGTGCCTATGTACCTATGATTTCTGGCCGTGGTTTAGGCCACACTGGGGGTACACTGGATAAATTTGACAGTATTCCCGGATACGATGCTCATCCCGATGAACAGTCGTTTAAGTCTTTAGTAAAACAAGTAGGTTGCGCCATTATTGGACAGACTGCTGAACTAGCGCCCGCTGACCAGCGCCTTTATGCGACCCGAGATGTCACTGCGACCGTAGAGTCCATTGACTTAATTACGGCGTCCATTTTGTCTAAAAAGCTGGCTGCGAGCTTAGATGCGTTAGTTATGGACGTGAAAACAGGCAATGGTGCTTTTGCAGCAGAAATGAGTATGGCCCAAGTATTAAGTCAGAGTATCTCACAAGTGGCTACTGGAGCAGGTGTGCCGACGAGATGCTTAATTACTGATATGAATCAGGTGTTAGGCCGCTCTGTGGGTAATGCCGTAGAGATGGCGGAATGTATCGAATTTTTACTCAATCCAGCCCAAGCAGATGAGCGTCTAGTGGATCTTACGCTTGAACTAGCAGCGCATATGCTCGATCTAAGTGGCGTAGCTGACAACTTAAATGATGCCAAAGATAAAGCCTCAGCAGCACTAAATCAAGGTAGGGCAGCACAGGTGTTTGCGCGCATGGTGGCAGGCCTTGGCGGCCCCACAGATTTACTGGAAAAGCCCCAGCATTACTTACCCCAAGCCCCTATTGTGAAACCTATTTTGGCGTCTCATTCGGGTTATGTATGTGCCATGGATGTGCGCGCTATTGGCTTGTCATTAGTGACCCTCAAAGCAGGGCGCAGCAAAGCAGATGATGCCATTGATTACGCTGTCGGACTCAGTGGTATGGCGCAAATTGGTGATTATATTGAGCAGGGTCAACCTCTGGCAGTAGCCCATGTACGCAACGATAACCAACTCGCTTTAATTAACCAAGAGCTTGTTAATTTAATCCAACTGGCAACTGATGCCTCCAGGTTAGAACCACTTGTGAAAGAGATCTATCAAGCCTAGCCATTAATTGAGTGCTTGCTAGTGTGGTGCTAAACGATAGAGATAAAACTATGAACAGAGCCATTATTATAATTTTAGATTCATTAGGCCTTGGTGCTAGTGCAGATGCCTATAAGTATGGTGACCAAAATGCAGATACTTTTGGTCATATTGTCGAGGCGTGTGAGACTGGTTTAGCTAATAATTCACAACGCCACGGGCCCCTTAAAATTCCCAATCTTTTACGCTGGGGTCTGGGCGCAGCTGCAGTGGGCAGTCGCAAGCATAAACTACCCCTTGCAACACATCTGAATGTGCAGGGTGCCTATGGGCACGCGGTGGAAGTCAGCAGCGGTAAAGACACCCCTAGTGGTCATTGGGAAATATGTGGTCTGCCCGTGCCCTTTAATTGGGGGACCTTTCCTCAACAAGAGGATTGTTTTCCAACTCAACTGATGCAAGATTTGTTGGCCCAAGGCCAAATCCAAGGCACTCTGGCGAATAAACATGGCTCTGGTACCGACATATTGGCTGAATATGGTGAACAACATTTGCGCACTGGCTTTCCTATTTGTTATACCTCGGCCGACTCAGTGTTTCAAATAGCTGCCCATGAAGAAACTTTTGGCCTAGAGCGGCTTTATGATTTGTGCGAAGTGGCCAAAAAATTGGTTGACCCACTCAATGTTGCTCGGGTTATTGCCCGACCTTTTAAGGGCACATGCAACGCTGATTTTGAACGCACAGCTAACCGAAGAGATTTAACCACGCCCCCTATGGGCCGGACTTTACTCGATCACATTCAAGACCAAAACGGCTGTGTAGTTTCGGTGGGTAAGGTGGGTGATATCTTTGCGCATAAAGGTGTTAATTATACCGTCAAAGCAGATGATAATATGGGTCTAGTAGATCAGCTATTAGACCAAATGAAGCAGGTAAAAGAGGGTTTATTGTTTGTTAATCTAGTGGATTTTGATAGTAAGTATGGCCATCGCAGGGATGTTGCTGGTTATGCCAATGCCCTTGAAGAATTTGATGCTAGATTACCTCAAATAGAAGCACAATTAGAGCCACAAGATTTAGTGTTGCTCAGTGCAGATCATGGCTGTGACCCAACCTGGCCGGGTTCAGATCATACTCGTGAACATGTGCCTGTGGTTTTTTATGGGCACCACTGCGGCCTACCCGTACAAGCTTTTGACCTGGGTGAAAGAACCACTTTTGCTGATATGGGGCAAACGGTGGCATCCCATTTAGGTCTTGTATCCCTCAATTATGGCATTGGTTGCCAACTCAATTAGTGGTTACAGTTAAATGAGTATTTCATGTCTGAATTATTAGCGTCCCAAATTCAAAAACTACCCAAAGTAGAATTGCATAGCCACCTTGAGGGTTGTATTCAGCCTGATCTAGTTCGGGCCATTGCAGCGCGCAATAACATTAGCTTAAAAGAGGGTTTGTTTACCTCAGATAATGAGTTTGCGTGGAATAATTTTGCTGAATTCTTACAAGCTTACGACGCAGCTAGTTTTTGCCTGCGTAAGCCGCAAGACTACCGTGACATTATGTATACCTATTTACAACAATGTGCGGCAGAGGGCACCATTTATGCTGAAACCTTCATTTCTCCTGATCATGCTGCTGCGGTGGGCATGAGCTATGCCGATATGTTGTCTGGCTGTGTTGAGGGTATCAACGATGCTGAGCGAGACTTTGGTATTGTAGGTCGCCTAATTGTGTCTTGTATCCGCCATCTTGGCCCCAACCAAGCCCTTAAAGTGGCACAGCATTTAGTTGAACATCTACACCCTTATATTGTTGGTTTTGGCATGGGGGGCAACGAATCGATGTTCACTCAAGCTGACTTTGCTCCAGCTTTTAATACAGCCTCTGCGGCTGGATTGGCTTGTACCACCCATGCAGGAGAAATATTAGGCCCAGAAAGTGTATGGGATGCGATTAATAATCTGCCGGTGACCCGCATAGGGCATGGTGTACGAAGTATTGAAGACCCTAACCTAATGGCAGAATTAGCCAACCGGGACATTGCTTTAGAAGTATGCCCGGGCAGTAATATTGCTTTGTCGGTATACCCAGACCTTGCTAGTCATCCTCTCAACAGTATTTTAAAAGCTGGTATTAGTATCAGTCTTAATGCGGATGATGCCCCATTTTTTGCCACTACGGTCGGTAGCGAATATCAATCGGGTGCTAAGGACTTTGGTTTAGATTTAGAGCAATTGAGAGACATTTCTCGCATGGCTATGCAAGCATCATTTGCTGACGCAGACACCAAAATTCGTTTACTCGCCGTTATCGGCTAATTGCAGCAGAAAGCTAATATGCTTTGGGAAAAACATTATGTCGACTAACTCATTACGCCCATTCCACCTTGCTATACCTATAAGAGATATTGCCGAATCAAGGGCTTTTTATGGCCAGTTACTGGGTTTAAGTGAAGGCCGCTCTACTGCAGAATGGATTGATTGGAACCTTTATGGGCACCAGCTAGTGACGCACCTTAATCCTACCCTAGGTGCAAACGGTAAAGTGCCAGTGCATGTTAACGGTGTTGATGGTCAAGGCGTCCCTGTGCCCCATTTTGGAGTGGTATTGACTCACCAAGACTGGCAAGAGTTAGCGCAGAGGTTAACGGGTAAGGTAGACTTTATTATTGAACCTTATACACGCTTTAAAGGTGAAGCAGGCGAGCAATCGACCTTGTTTTTTAGCGACCCTAGCGGTAATGCATTGGAATTCAAGGCTTTTTCTGATCTAAGCCAGTTGTTCGCTAAATAATAATTACTGGCTGGATAGCATAAGACCAGCTAAATAACTGAGAGGGCTTCAAATCCAAGGCACAAAAAAGCCACAACAAGGTGGCTTAATAGGAATGGCTCCTCGAGCTGGACTCGAACCAGCGACCAATAGATTAACAGTCTACTGCTCTACCAACTGAGCTATCGAGGAATCATAAGTTGTCACATTGAGGTTGGCTCCTCGAGCTGGACTCGAACCAGCGACCAATAGATTAACAGTCTACTGCTCTACCAACTGAGCTATCGAGGAATTGCTCAATGTGAGGCGCGAATATTAATGATCTATTGGGCTTGAGTCAAGTCTAAAAAACCATTTTATTTGAATAGCTTAAACCTTTTTATATGGAGGTAGCTGTTGGCAACAAGTTTTACCTTTGGCATAAGGTTTTTACACTATTCATACATTATTTTAGCTAATGTACTCGCCGCGTGAATGGCTTTACCTAATGTTACCTATCACCTACGACACCTAACAACACGTCATCCTTAAATACAATTACCAGTGGTAGTTTAGCCCCAAGCCAAACCAACTCGGTAGTCCACATGCGTTTTTTACTGTTAGTCATCAGTTTAGTTGTATCAGCTAATCTGTGGGCCATAAGTGCACCCCTTGGTAAGGTATCTCAAACGAATCAATCACCGGCTATGATGTTTAGTAAATGGCGCGCTATGTTAGATCGGCAGTCGAACATCAGTGGTTTGCAATGTGAAACAACCATTAATGCGTGTTTACCAAACAAGCTTATGGGCCAACTTAAACGGCTCTCTAGTCATAATTTGATGGAAAAAATAACTCAAGTGAATGCCATCGTTAATCGAGTTCACTATCGCAGTGATAAAAAACAATATGGTACGGGTGATTATTGGGCATCGCCCATGGAATTTTTTGACAATGGTCAAGGTGATTGTGAGGACTATGCCATTGCTAAGTACTATGCCCTTCGTGCGTTAGGTGTGGCCTCTAGTCACCTACGTTTAATTATTGCGAGGGATGATCAAATTAATGATTTCCATGCCGTATTATCAGTTAAAGTGGGTCATGAGTTTTATATTTTAGACAATAGAACAAACCGTATTAAAGCTGATGTAAAGCTTAGTAACTTACTTCCCATTTACGCCCTTAATGAGAGCCAATGGTGGCTTTATGAAGGTGCCTTAAACATGTTACGAGGTTAATAATGACCTTGTCGCATCCAACACTAAACCTTTAGCCTTTTCAGGCGCCTACATAGGGCCTTAGCCTGACTATGACCTAAACCTGCCGCTGTTAGATTAGGACGCTTTGAATGGGCACCAACCTCAAAAGTGGGGTAACGGGCTAGGTAGGTTAATTCTGGTTCTTGTTTAAATATAGCTTGGGTCTGGGATTGAGATTGAGATTGAGATTGAGATTGAGGCTTAGATTGATGATCCATTCTCACCTCTGGGACCAATGAAACGGGTTTGATTTGTGCTTGAGTTGGAGTGCAGGCACCGATTAATAGTAATAAGGTGCAGGTCAATAGCGTTTCAGCTTGCCCGAGACGAATACATGATGGCATTATTTATTCCTAAAATTATCATCTGTCAAAAATCGAATAATTAGAATAAATATAGTAAATAAAGTAAATAAAGTAAATAAAGTAAAAACGACAAATGTGTTAGGGGGTTATTTTGCTATTATTTTCGCCACCGATAAAATGGCTTCCGTGATATGATCAAGACCAGTTTCAACTCAAAGGAATAAGTGTGGATACTACAGCCAATAAATTACTTGAATTGGTGTTAACACCGTTAAATATTAGCCATCATCAGTTAGATAACGATAGCCATAAACATAGTGGGTCAGCCACCGATAGCCACTATAATTTAGTCTTAGTTTCTGATGATTTTGCGGCGTTAGGACCAGTAAAACGTCACCAAAAAGTCTACGCGCTAGTAGGAGAGTTAATGCAAAACCCTATTCATGCACTCGCCTTACGCTGCTATACGCCTGAACAATGGCAAGCCAAACAAGAAAAGATGCCGGCAACGGCCCCTTGCATGGGTGGTAGTAAAACAGCTTAGTCACGATTACCCCTGCGGTTGAGTTGAGGGCAGCATCGTTGTAAACGTGCTGTGAGTGGCATAGTGCAAGGATGTTGAGGGGTGCAAATGATAGCCCCGAGTCTAGATTGATCACGGGGCTATATTATCGAGGGATATTGCGTTAAAAGTCGCCTGTGCCTGCAAGCTCTTCTCTGCGCTTGGCCATAAAATCATTTAGCCCATCGTCAATGCTTTGATCTAAAGGCGGAGCTTCGTATTCATTCAACATTTTCTTCCAAAGGGCATTGGCGCGCACTTGAATGTCTTTACTGCCGTCTTCTTCCCATTGTTCAAAGCTATTGTTGTCAGTAAGGTTAGACATGTAAAACGCATCTTTAAAGTTAGCTTGAGTGTGAGCACAACCCAAAAAGTGATTGCCCGGACCAACTTCGCGGATGGCATCCAATGCCTGACCGTTTTCGCTCAGATCGATACCCTTGCAGAAGGTATGAGCCATGCCCAGTTGATCTAAGTCCATCACAAACTTTTCATAACCCATAGACAATCCAGCCTCAAGCCAACCAGCTGAGTGTAATGCAAAGTTAACACCAGCCAAAATTGTTGGCATTAAGGTGTTGGCGCTTTCAGATGCTGCTTGAGCATCTGCAATTTTAGAACCAGGCAATGAACCACCACTGCGAAATGGCACGCCTAAACGACGGGCAAGTTGCGCCGCCCCATAGAGCACTAAAGCAGGTTCTGGGGTACCAAAGGTAGGCGCGCCAGACTGCATAGAGATGGAACTTGCAAAGGTGCCAAAGATACAGGGCGTGCCAGGGCGGTATAGCTGAATAAAAGTAATGCCCGCCAATACTTCGGCAAGTATTTGCGCCAAGGTGCCCGCAATAGTGACCGGTGACATTGCCCCTGCGAGGATAAACGGCGTCACCACACACGCCTGGTTATTTTCAGCATATACTTTTGCTGCGCCAAGCATCGTGTCATCAAAGGTCATGGGTGAGTTAGCGTTAATCAAGCTAGTGGTGACCGTGTTATTTTTAACAAACTCCTCACCAAAAACAATTTTCGCCATATCCACTGTGTCTTGAGCGCGAGAAGGTGCGGTAACTGAGCCCATGAAGGCTTTGTCACTATATTTAATGTGGCTATAGATCATGTCTAAGTGGCGAGTAGTTACTGGCACATCTACTGGCTCACATATGGTGCCACCAGAGTGGTGCATGTAAGGCGACATGTACGCCAGCTTAACGAAGTTCTGGAAATCTTCAATAGTGGCATAACGACGGCCATTGTCTAAGTCACGCACAAATGGAGAGCCATAGCCTGGAGCGAAAACAGTATTTTTGCCACCTACTTCTAGGTTACGTTCACTATTACGTGCATGCTGAGTGTAGGTGGCTGGAGCAGAAGCTTGAATAATTTGGCGGCACATTCCTCGTGGGAAACGCACACGTTCACCATCCACACTTGCGCCAGCAGCTTTTAGTATTGCTAATGCTTCTGGTTCATCACGAAAATCAATACCCACTTCTTCTAAAATGGTATCAGCATTGCGTTCTATGAGTTCTAGACCTGCTTCATCTAATACTTCAAATGGATTCATTTGACGCGTGATATAGGCTGGTACTTTTATAGTTTCGCTAGCCCGCAATGCTTGGCGTGCACTACGACCACCACCGCTTTTGCGGCGTCCTGGGGCTTCACTCATGGAAATACTCCTCAATAAAATGGGGGCAGGTTTATATGGGCCAAATTTTGCAGTTCTTGGGGTTTTTATGCTGGCTAAGTGGCGACTGCTTGTTATGTTTAAGCGTCATTATTTGTTTTGCAAACGTCAGTCAATATGATCACAAGAAGTAAGTTTGTTTTCCTTCTTACCCTCACAGGCTGCAGGGGTCATTATTTTTGAGTTTGACGCTGGCATGAGTAGACCCGTGGCAGAATCTATTAACATGAATAGTATTCATAATGGTTTGAAAAAAACTCAACTTGAATGGGGTCTTTCACGGTCATAGATTCTATCTAACCAGCCTCTAGGTAGGTAGCATAGGCATAACGTCAGACATTTTGAGAATTAAATATGAATTCTAATCTACTTCAAGATTTGTTAGCAGAGCGGGGAGTTTTACTTGCAGATGGTGCTACGGGCACAAATCTATTTGCCATGGGGCTAGAAACAGGCGATGCGCCTGAACTATGGAATGTAGATCACCCAGACCGCATTGCTGCAAATTATCAAAGTTTTGTGGATGCAGGTTCAGATATTATTTTAACCAATACCTTTGGTGGCACCCATTATCGACTGCAATTACACCATGCCGCAGATCGGGTACGTGAGTTAAATCTAGCCGGAGTTAAAATAGGCCGTGAAGTGGCTGCTAAAGCTAGCCGTCCCATTATTATAGCTGGCTCCATCGGCCCCACAGGTGAAATACCAGAGCCTATGGGTAGCCTAAGCCATAGCGATGCAGTCGCTGCATTTTCAGAGCAGGCCTTTGCCTTAAAAGAAGGTGGGGCAGACGTCTTATGGATAGAAACGATGTCTTCAACGCAAGAGTCTGAGGCCGCAATTGAAGGTTCGAATCAAACCGGATTGCCCGTTATTTGTACTTACAGTTTTGATACCAATGGCCGTTCCATGATGGGGGTCACACCCGCTGATATGGTGCAATCTTGTGGTCATGAAAATCACACTGCGTATGCCTGTGGCTCTAATTGCGGTGTTGGGGCCTCTGAATTAGTGATGGCCATTTGTAATATGCGCAGTGCACCAGGTGGAGACAAGGCTATTTTAGTGGCCAAGGCTAATTGTGGTATCCCAGAATATGTCAACGGTGCAATCCATTACAATGGCACACCAGAAATTATGGCCAGTTATGCCACTATGGCGATGGATGCTGGAGCGGACATTATTGGTGGTTGTTGTGGTACCTCACCAGAACATGTGCGGGCTATGCGCAATGCTCTAGATAACCATATTAAAGGCGAGTCCCCCACGGTGGAACAAATCGAATCGGTACTTGGAGAGGTTTCTAAAGGCGGTAAAGCCCAGTTTGCGGGAGATTTAAGTGTGGCAGGTGGAGCCGCAGAAGGCGCTGTCATTAAACGCCGTTCCCGCCGCCGTTAGTTGATCGTCTAGTCTCAAGCAGCCTACTAAGGTTAAGCTCTTTTTAAGGCAATGCCTTTGCCAGCATTTTTTGGCCAAGTTAATGGCCCGTATTCAGTCGCAAAAAGAGACAGGCTTTGTTGCATCATCGGGCTAAAGTTAGTGACCTTTTGAGATTCCAAATTGTAGCAAATCAGCAACATTTCTACGGTGGCTAATAATTCGTCTTGATCATTGAACATGCTGTGAAAAATTCGCATGCGCTTAGTGTCTGTCTCAAGTATTTTTGAGGTGACAGTCACCATTTCGCCCACCCCAATTTGTTGCACATAGGCCAAATGGCTTTCTACTGTGAATAGAGTTTCTCCCGTATTTTTAATGTGCTCCAAAGATAAGCCCAAGTAATTTTGCAAGGTATCTGTGGCTTTGGTGAAGATGACCAAATAATACGCATCATTGAGATGATCATTGTAATCAATCCAATCTTTCAGGACCGGTGTTTGAAGCGTTTGTAGGGCACTAGGCATATTTAATCCGCATTAGATGAGGTGGATAACAATAGATAGATTAGGCGTTGCAAGGGCCTGCAAGAATGATTAATATCGCATTATTATTGCATATTAACGACGTCTTCACTATGTTCAGTGCCAAAGCCATTACCAAGACTATCCGCGTCACTTTTTATCTGGTGCCAGAGTTTTCCATGATTGGATTTTCGGCCTTGGTGGACCCTATGCGACAGGCCAACACGATATCTGGAGAAACTTTGTATGCATGGCAGGTGGTAAGTGCCATGGGTGAGGCTGTGACTGCAAGTAATGGCATGAGTTTAATTGCAGACTGTCCAATGGGTGAAGAAATGAGGCCAGATATGCTCATTATTTGTGCTGGATTTAGCCCAGAAAAAGCCCAATCTAAAAGCTTACAAACATGGCTGCAACAGCACAGTCGGCGAGGTGTTTGGTTAGGCAGTCAAGATACAGGCAGCTATTTGTTAGCTCAAAGTGGCTTACTCAATGAGCATCGTGCCACTATTCATTGGGAAAGCCTCATGGCCTTCAAAGAGGTGTTTCGGCGAGTAAAAGTGGTGGACGAGCTTTATGAAATTGATGGCCGGCGTTTCACTTGCTCAGGTGGGCTAGCTGGGCTAGATATGATGTTGTATTTAATTCAGTGTCAGCGTGGCCACGATTTATCTTTGGCGGTATCAGAAGAATTGATCTATAGCCATATGCGAGAGGGTAAAGCACCTCAGCGAATGAGCAATGCCCTGCGACTAGGTACCAATAACCGTAAGTTATTGATGGTCATCAGCGTGATGGAGGAACACTTAGAAGAACCTTTAAGTATTCCTCAACTGGCAGCAATGGTAAACGTATCTGAACGTGAGTTAGAGCGATTATTTAATCGCCATTTACAACAATCACCCGGACGCTATTACCGAGCTAAGCGCTTACAAAGAGCCAGAGCTTTGCTGCAACAAACTGACCGGTTAGTGGTGGACATAGCTATGGCCAGCGGTTTTGGGTCTGCCGCACATTTTTCTCGAGCCTACCGACAGTTTTTTAGTGTGGCACCGAGTCGAGATAGGCAACAACAATTACGCCGGGCATAGCCAGCTTAGCAGCCCAAAACCCCAAAACCCATGCAAGTTTATCGACCCTGCCATTGGGGCGTGCGTTTTTCGGCAAAGGCCTGAGGGCCTTCACTGGCATCTTCAGAATGCAACATGGCTTGATATACAGGAACCGCTTCGCGCATATGTTTGTATGCCTGTTCTAAAGGCATGCCATGGGTGGCACGGGTGATGGTTTTAATCGATGCTAAAGACAAAGGTGCAGATAGGGCGATTTCTTGCGCCCAAGCCAGCGCCTGTTCTAACAATTGTTCCCCTTCACAGTGACGATTAATGAGGCCAAAATGCATGGCTTCTTCTACCGCCATGCGGCGCCCAGACATAAGCATGTCCATGGCCACCGCTTGCGGAAGGCGTTGGGGTAAGCGAAGCACGCCACCACTATCGGGGATGATGCCCAAGGTAGCCTCTGGTAAAAAGAACTGCGCATGGTTAGCGGCGATGATCAAATCAGCAGCCAGTGCCAGTTCAAAGCCACCCCCAGCAGCATAACCATTAACGGCAGCAATGACTGGTTTATCTAAGTTCCACAATTCTGTAAGGCCAGCAAAACCGCCACGGCCAAAATCTGCATCAACGGCCTCGCCCTCTGCAGCGGCTTTTAAGTCCCAACCCGCACTAAAAAAACGTTCGCCACTGCCAGTGACGACCGCAACACTTAAACTGGGGTCATTAGCAAAATTAACAAAGGCTTCACCCATGGCATGGGATGTAAGAGCGTCAATAGCATTAGCTTTGGGGCGGTTTAAGGTAATGAGTAAAACGGCGCCATGGCGCTCGCAAATAACTGAATCGGTCATAAGGAAGATTGGCCTAATTGGATGAGGGCATCAACAGCGATCGCACCCTTTTTGAGGGCAAGTAAAGGGTTGATGTCCAGTTCGTATACGGGGTGCTTGTGGCTGTAGTCTAACACTGCGATCACAGCGTCGACTATAGCCTCCATATCAGCGGGAGCTTGACCTCGGTAACCCTTGAGTAAGGGGGCACATTTAAGTTGGTCTAAGGCCTGCATGATGTCATTTTTACTAGCGGGTAACAGCACACTTTGGGCATCTTTTAATACCTCTACCCAAATACCACCAGCCCCTAAGACCAAATATTGACCGAACAAAGGGTCTGTATTAATACCAATAATGAGTTCCAGCACAGTATCCTGCACCATCTTTTCAACCAGTATAGTTTGGCTCATTGCAAATAAGCTTTGAGCAGCGTGTTTAACTTGAGTCTGATTTTTAAGGTTTAGTTTAACGCCACCTAGCTCAGTTTTATGAGCTAGCCCAGCGTCTACAGCTTTTAAGGTGACAGGATAGCCAAGCTGAGTAGCTACTTTAACCACTTGCGCAAGGCTTTTTGTTGTTTCACCTTCTGGGATTGATAAACCATGTTGGCTGAGTGAATATTTACTTTGCGCCTCAGTCAATGGTGGCATCTCAGTTGTCAAAGCAGGGCTAATATGGCGAATACTGAGGGCCGCTGGTGCAGGTGCATTAAAGGCTTGGCCAATAGTATAGGCGTGGTTTAAAGCCGTAAGACATGCGTCCATGCCGATCATGGGAGCCATGCCATGGGCTATACAGGCCTCAATAGCGTGGGGTGGCATGCATTCAGCCATAGTAGCCAACACAATAGCCTTATGCTGGTCTGCTTGAGATGCATCTGCTAAAGCTTGCAGCGCAGTATCCCACTCGTCTGGATTAGCCCCATGATTGTTGGGCCAGTCAAGAATTAACACAGTGGCACTGAAATTGGCTGCCATGTGGGCTCTAAATGTGGCCGCCATTTGGTCTCGCTTATGCCAAATATAAGTTTGGTAATCGAGGGGGTTATCCACCTGTTCACCGTTAGAAAAGGTCGCTAATGTGACCTTTTTCTGGGCTGGTGTAATACCCCCAAACACAATCTCACGACCCTCAATCAGGTCTGCCATCATGCCTGCCTCTCCACCTGAGCAACTCATGGAAGCAATATTTTTGTGCGCCAACGGGCCCAATAGACTTAATAGTTTTAAAGTCTCTAAAAACTCGGGCACAGTGTTAACACGAGCGATACCTAAACGAGTAAACAATGCGTCAAAAAGACTGTCAGCACCGGTTAGGGAACTGGTATGGGACAGCGCTATTTTAGCTGCGGCTGGCGTGCGACCTGTTTTAATCGCAACGATGGGTATTTTGAGAGACAAAGCACGCCGTGCAGCAGCGTCAAAGGCTACCAAATCAGGGATGCCCTCAATGTGCAAACCAATGGCACTGACTCGAGGATCATCCAACATGGCATCTATTACGTTGGCAATGTCCACTTGAGCTTGGTTGCCCATCGTAAACATATAGGCGATGGGTAAACCCACTTTTTGCATGGTCATGTTGAGACCAATGTTGCCACTTTGGGTAATAATGCCCACCCCTTTGTCGACGGGCTGGCAGCCGTGTTGATCAGGCCATAATACAGCCCTATCCAAGGCGTTGATGACACCATAACAGTTGGGGCCAATAATAGGCATGTCACCTGCTGCGGCGATCAAACGCTGTTGCCGATCTAGGCCCACTGTTTTTAATTCATCGCTCAGTTCACTGAACCCAGAGGCATAAAGTAGGGCACCACCAGCACCCATTTCATTGAGTTGGGCTACAGTGGTGATGGCACTTTCGGCATTGACCGCCACATAGGCGGCATCGGGCGCTTGGGGTAAATCTGTCACTGATTGAAGGCATTTAATGCCCATTAATTGTTCTCGTTGCGGATGAACAGACCAAATTGGTCCCTCAAAGCCCATGGCTAAGCTTTCTCGAATCGCAAAATCAGCGCCGCGACTGCCGAATACGGCAATGGATTTTGGCGCCAGTAAACGCCGTAATCGCTGTTTATTAATCATACTAATGTTAACGCCAAGTTATTCTTCTAAAGGCCGCAACATGGCGCGTGAGATGATATGACGTTGAATTTCACTAGTACCATCCCAGATCCGTTCTACGCGGTGGTCACGCCAGATCCGCTCAAGTGGTAATTCGTCCATTAACCCCATGCCGCCTAATATTTGTATGGCTTCATCAGACACCATGGCTAGCATTTCAGTGGCTTTTAGTTTTGCCATAGCGGCATCTGCATCGGTCATCTCCCCACTGCAGTCTTTCCAAGCCGCATACATGGTAAGTAACTCAGCTGCTTTAAGTTCTGTGGCCATGTCGGCCAACTTAAAAGACACACCTTGAAACTTACCCACGCTTTGGCCAAATTGCTTGCGTGTGGCAGCCCACTGGGTGGCAATTTCTAAGGCGCGTTCAGCGCGGCCTAAACACATGGCAGCAACTGACAGGCGAGTGGCTCCTAGCCATTCATTGGCCACATCAAAACCGTGATGTTCCTCCCCTAAAACTTGAGACTCGTGCACGCGGCAGTTGTCAAAGTTTAAAATACTATTGTGGTAACCACGATGAGACACACTGTTGTAGCCTGACTCAACGGTAAAACCAGGTGTGCCTTTGTCGATTAGGAAACTGGTGATTTTCTTCTTTGGTCCACGGGATGTTTGCTCGACGCCACTGGCGGCAAATAAAATGACAAAATCAGCCGCATCAGCGTGGCTGATAAAGTGTTTGGTGCCATTGATAACAAACGTATCACCATTCCGCTCAGCTCGACATTGCATCGAACGAACATCAGAACCTGCATTTGGCTCTGTCATGGCCAAACAATCGACCTTGTCACCGCGGATGCTGGCCAGCAAGTAGTTTTCAATTTGGTCACCCTTACAGGCCAACAAAATATTACTGGGGCGTGCAACAATGTATTGTAAGCCAAAGTTAGCTCGGCCTAACTCGCGTTCCATCAAACAAAGCGTCAATGTATCAAGGCCTGCACCACCGTGCTCTTCAGGCATATTGGCCGCATAAAGGCCAAGGTCTAGAGCCTTTTGCTTTATCT
>Ga0075444_10000841_pt1 | contig 18495 bp, 17 predicted proteins | sample CoawatmetaG01DNA_FD_76836 | JGI IMG/M metagenome (GOLD analysis project Ga0075444, IMG submission 76836) | Marine microbial communities from the West Antarctic Peninsula - Coastal water metaG017-DNA | ecosystem: Environmental > Aquatic > Marine > Coastal | place: Atlantic Ocean: West Antarctic... | reverse complement strand
GGGCAACGTCGCGAGGCAGATGTTGGTTGCCAACATGCCCCCAGCCAAGCCGCCGATCACAAATATCATCGGCATTTGCGCGCCTAAAATCGCTTGTGCTGCAACAAGGACGGCGACATTGCGCTTGGCGCGACGGTCATCAATCATATCAGTCATGTGACAATCGGTAATCCGGCATTTCCAGACTCGCAATGAGTTTTTCAGGCAGCGTCGATTATATGTGCAAACGATCCCGATACGCGACCGTTGCGCAAGCCCATATCAGGCAGGTTTGTGCCTATTGCGTCGGATGCGGCGAACAACGGTTCGCCTTTTGCATACATTGTCGTCGCGTAGTGGAATTCATGCGCATTCCAACCGCCTTTAAACGGGCCAGCGTATGCAGCGACCTTACGGTACCCTAAGTGTAGCTTCCGCTGCGCAAAAGACGTCCCAAGGTCAAGCAAGCCTGCCATCTTATGTTGTATGCCTTCTGCGTCTGTAAGGGAGTTGCCTAACGTCATATAACCTCCACATTCTCCATAGATATCAGTCGATTGCGAAGCCCTTATAAGGCTTTGCATGAATAACGTGTTTCCAGCCAATTGGCCCGCATAAAGCTCGGGGTATCCGCCTGGCAAATAGACCAAATCAGCCATCGGGACCGGATCATTATTGAGCGGCGAAAAGGTTTCAATGCTGGCGCCAGATGCGTGCCAATCGGCCAGAAGATGCGGGTATGTGAATGCAAATGCAGCGTCTTGAGCTACCGCAATGCGGGTTGCTGGGCAAGGGATTGGGCGGTTTGCAACAAAGGGTGTCTGTGCCCCAACGGCACGCAATGCGTCCATCTCAATGCCGGCGTGCACGGCGTCCGCAGCAAGATCTAAAAACGCGTCAAGGCCGGTGCATTCTTGCGCCTGAATCAACCCCAAATGTCGCGATGGCATCCGCAAAGCAGCGTCGCGCTTGATTGTCCCAAATACCTTCACGTCAATATTGGCCAAAGCCGCGCGCAACATGACATCATGGCGGTCAGAGCCGACGTTATTCAAGATGACGCCTGCAATCGGTACGGTTGGGTCAAATTGCATAAAGCCCTGAACCGTTGGGGCAACAGATTGGGCCATGCGGCCTGCATCGACAACAAGAACAACGGGAATGTTCAAAATGCGTGCTAGATCAGCGCAAGCACCTTTGCCGTTTGGTGGTGCGCCATCAAATAGTCCCATCGCCCCTTCGATAATCAGGTTGCCTTGGGCGGCCAGTCCGCAAATGCGCGCGGGTGTCATCGCCCATGCGTCGAGATTGAGACATGGTTGCCCGCAGGCCGCCTCGTGAAACCGTGGATCGATATAATCAGGTCCAGATTTCGCGCCAGATACAGCCATGCCATCTTGGGAAAATGCGCGCAGCAATCCAAGTGTAACGGTTGTCTTACCGCATCCGGATGCAGGGGCGGCGATCACAAAGCGCATTAGGCAGATTCGGCAGGACGACCACGGCCAAGTGGGTCCATATTACGGGGCGCAACACCAGCTGCTTGACCTTGCCAGTCTAAAACTTGGCGCATCAAAACCGACTGACCAACGCAAATGATAGCAGGCGGTTCCATACCTGCATTGGCGATATCTGCAACAATTGTGCCCAGAGTGGTCTCTAAAACCCGCTGATCAACCGTCGTTGCCGTGGTCACGACAGCAACGGGTTCCGACATTGGGCGACCTGCAGCGATAAGTTTGGCAGATATCTGGGCGATATGCTTCATGCCCATATAGATCACCAAGACTTGGCTACCTTTGGATATAGATACCCAGTCAAGCGAGCCCGGCGTATTGCCGGACTGGTCGTGGCCCGTCACAAACGTGACTGACTGGTTTACATCGCGGTGGGTGACAGGAATGCCAGCATAGGCCAGCCCGCCGATTCCCGCAGATATACCAGGGATGATCCGCACAGGAATGCCATGTTGCACGAGGGTTTGAGCCTCTTCGCCGCCACGGCCAAAAACAAATGGATCGCCGCCTTTTAGACGTAGAACCTTTTTCCCTTCACGGGCCAGATCAACCAACCGCAAAGAAATATCGCGCTGCTTGGCGGATGGTTTGCCGCCGCGCTTTCCAGCGAATATATGTTCGGCTTGTGGGGCCCATTCCAGAATGGCCTCTTGCACAAGTGCATCGTAAATCACCACATCCGCTTGGCGCAGTGCATTTACTGCGTGCAGTGTCAGCAAACCCGGATCACCCGGACCTGCACCGCAAAGCCAGACCCAACCGGGTTGAAGCGTGGGCCATGCATGGGCGGGGAGTGGGACGTTATGTGTCATATCGGTCTTATGCCCCGAAAGCCTTTCTTTGAAAAGCTGTCAAACGACGCCTGATTGCGGATTGGCGGCATCGAGTTTGGTTCCTATAGTCCATTTCAGATGACACAGACACCGATCCCCAAATTGCGCCGTGGCTGGACCACAGGTGCGTGTGCGACTGCCGCGACAAAGGCGGCCTTGGCGCGCCTTTGGGGCGGCGCGTTTCCAGATGACGTGATGATCACTTTACCAAAGGGCGAGACGCCGACATTCGCGATTGAGCATACAGCTGCAGGTGACGGTTGGGCCGAAGTTGGCATTATCAAAGATGCTGGCGACGATCCTGATGTTACGCATTGTGCGTTGATTATTGTGCGGGTTGCGGCATCGGATGGCGGCGTTGTGTTCCGCGCTGGTATTGGCATTGGAACGGTGACCAAAGCAGGGCTGCCGATTGGGGTGGGTGAACCTGCGATCAACCCAGTCCCGCGTTTAATGATGGACGAAGCCGTCGCCGAAGCCGCAGCCATTTATGGCAAAACGCCAGATGTGACAATCACAGTATCGGTGCCCAATGGTGCGGAGCTGGCATTGAAAACGTGGAACCCGCGGCTTGGGATTGTCGGTGGCCTGTCCGTGTTGGGCACAACTGGTATTGTTCGGCCATTTTCATGTGCCGCTTGGATAGCGTCCATTCATCGCGGTATAGATGTAGCGCGCGCCAATGGGATCACCCATGTCGCGGGTTGCACGGGGTCAACAAGCGAGGCCACGGTGCAGGCGCTATACGGTTTGGCTGATTATGCGATGCTGGATATGGGCGATTTTGCAGGTGGGCTGCTGAAATACCTTGTACGACATCCGATCGATAAAATGACTATCGGCGGCGGAATTGGCAAAATTACCAAGCTTGCGCAGGGGGCGATCGACTTGCACTCTGGCCGGTCACAGGTTGATTTTTCGATGCTTGCCGACTGGTTAGGTGAGCCAGACTTGGCTGACTGCAATACCGCACTTGAAGCTGTGACACGGCACCCCGCATTAGCGCAAGTTGTGGCTGACCGCGCGCTGATGCAGTTGAATAAGCGTTTCGGTGGCCCGTCCTATGACATCGTGATCATCGATAGGGCAGGTACCGTTTTGGCAAGGGCAGGCGCATGACCATTTTGCTGCTTGCGGGTTCGGGTGAAGCCAAAGAAATAGCAACGGGGCTTGCGGCGCTAAATTTACCAGCAATAGCGTCACTTGCAGGGGCGACACGGGCGCCAAAGCAACTTGATATTGCGATGCGCATTGGCGGATTTGGCGGCGCAGACGGGTTTCGTCGGTATCTGGCTAACGCTGGTATCCGCGCGGTCATCGATGCGACCCATCCTTATGCAACGCAAATAACAAATAGGACGGCTAAGATATGCGCCGAGATCGGCTTGCCATATCTGCATGTTCTGCGCGCGCCCTGGGTTACACAGGCGGGTGACGATTGGACAGAAATCGCACGCGAAGAAGACGCCGCGGCACTAATCCCCAAGGGATCCACTGTGTTTTTAGGTACAGGGCGGCAAACGCTGGACCGATTTTCGGGGCTTATTGGATGTCGCGTGATTTGTCGCCAGATTGATCCGCCAACCGCTCCATTCCCGTTTGAAGGCGGCGAGTTTTTGATAGGAAGGCCCCCATTTCCAGTGGCGCGCGAAAAGTTGATTTTTGCGCAGCTTGGGATCGACTGGATTGTCGTGAAAAATGCGGGCGGGGACGCGAGTGCGACCAAACTAACCGCAGCAAGAGAACTCGGTATTCCGGTCTTGATGATTGCGCGACCTGCCAGCCCCATGGCTATGCGCGTAAATAATCCGGTGGATGCTTTAACATGGGCGCAATCCCTGTGACGGACCGGATCATTGTGGGACCTGCATGTCTGGATGAGGGCGCCGATTGGCTGGCACAGATCGAGCCGAGCTTTGCCACGATCCTGCCCCTGTTGTCGCCATTACCGCTGCGGTTGAAACCTGATGGGTTCAGTCCGCTTTTGCATATTATCCTTGGGCAACAGGTGAGTGTGGCTTCAGCCAACGCGCTTTGGTCTAAACTGCAAGCGGCTAACATGACGACCCCATTGGCAGTGAGATCAGCGACGCAGGATGGTTTGCGCGGGCTTGGCCTGTCCCAACAAAAGGCCCGATATGCTCATGCACTTGCCGAGGCGGACATCAATTTCGACGGGCTGCATCATTTACCGACCGACCGCGTGATCAAAACACTTTGTGCCGTCAAAGGCATCGGGATGTGGACAGCCGAAGTCTATACGATGTTCTCGCTTGGGCGCGCAGACGTCTTTGCGCCCGGTGATTTGGCCATCCAAGAAGCAGCAAAATTGCTTTTTGACCTGCCTGAGCGGCCCAACGAGCGTACCCTGCGCAAAATGGCAGATGCATGGTCGCCGTGGCGGTCGGTTGCAGCGCGATTGTTCTGGGCCTATTACGCGTCAACAAAACAAAAGGACGGCATCATATGACACGGGCACTTAACGCGGGGCGCAAAGACGCATTTTCAGGCGAAACACGGTCTTGTGTGATTTTTCTACATGGCTACGGTGCCAACGGCGCTGATCTTTTAGGGCTCGCTGATCCGTTGGCTGAACACCTGCCAGACACGATGTTCATGTCGCCAGACGCGCCAGAGGATTGCGCAGGATCGCCTATGGGCTTTCAGTGGTTTCCGATCCCTTGGATTGACGGATCGTCTGAAGAGGAATCGCGCGCCGGCATCATGCGTGCCTCCGATGATCTGAATGCATTCTTGGACGGCGTTATGGTCGACGAAGACCTGCTGCCCGAACAAGTCATCGTTTTGGGTTTCAGCCAAGGCACGATGATGGCGCTGCAGGTATTGCCGCGCCGCGAAGACCCTGTTGCGGGCATCGTCGCGATTTCTGGCCGCTTGTTGGAGCCGGATGCGTTGAAAGACGAGGCGCTGTGCAAGCCACCCGTCTTGTTGATCCACGGGGACCAAGACGATGTAGTCCCGCCACAATCGTTACCAGAGGCTGCGCAAGCATTGGAAGATGCTGGCTGGAAAGAGGTCTACGCCCATATTATGCAGGGCACCGCCCACGGCATTGCGCCCGACGGTTTGGAAGTGTCTCTTGCGTTCATGCGCGAACGGTTGGGCTACTAATCGCTCCCTGATGTAGGGGTTGCCCTTTGGTAATCGCTATATATAGTTTTGCTTAAGCGGCCGGAGCGGGGCTCCCGCTCTGCGCTGATGGATCAGGGTAGGGGGTGGTATCGACGTGATTGAGGCTGATTTCCGAACAGAGTTTATACGCACACCCGGCGTGCTAAATCACAAACCTGCGCTGGTATTAAATGCGGATTATAGGCCCTTGTCCTATTTTCCGCTGTCACTGTGGCCTTGGCAAGATGCGGTCAAAGCGGCGTGGCTTGATCGGGTCGATATTGTGGCGCAGTACGATGATGTGGCGCGCAGCCCGTCGACCACGATCCGCATACCAAGCGTTGTGGTGCTGAAGGACTATGTAAAACCTCAAAAGCGTGTGGCCTTCACGCGCTTTAATTTGTTTCTGCGCGACGAATTTTGCTGCCAGTATTGCGGTGCCAAAGGGGATTTGACGTTTGACCATGTAATCCCGCGTGCGTCAGGCGGCGTGACCAGCTGGCAAAACGTTGTTGCAGCGTGCAGCCCGTGTAACCTGCGCAAAGGGTCAAAGTCGTTGCGGCAAGCAGGGCTGTTTTTGCGCCAACCACCACGGCAGCCAGAGGCGTCGGCATTGCATAATGTTGGGCGTAAATTTCCGCCTAACCACCTTCATGTAAGCTGGATGGACTTTCTCTATTGGGATGCCGAGTTAGAAGCATAATACTATGCAAATTGTTTGGATATCCGCGAGCGAAACCATACTTGACGTAGCACATAGACAGGTGGTTTCTGGGTTCATACAGCACCCCATTTTGAAGGTCATTCAACCCCGATGTCAGACCGCCCAAACATAGTCGTTATTCTGGCTGATCACGTTGCTTTTTCAGGTCATTACGGGAACGACCGATTTCCCTATCGTTGGCCGCATCTTGAAAAGATTGCCGCGCAAGGGGCTTGGTTTGATCGTGCCTACGCAATTACGCCGGTTTGCACGCCGTCGCGCGCAAGTTTTCTGACAGGCAAGCGCCCTGACAAGCACGGGATGCGGTGGAATTCCGAATATCCCATCCCGTACAATCGGCAAGAATTTCGCGACGATGAAATTCTTTATGCGCAGCATCTGACGCGCGCAGGCTATGACAATCACTACTTTGGAAAATGGCACTGCGGGGTCGATAAGACTGCTGCCGACTATGGATTAAAGGGGTGGAGCCTTCCTGAATACGGCAATCTGTATGCCTGTGATGCCTACAAAGATTACCTATCGCGGATTGGCGAAGATCACCCGAAATGCAAAATTGAACACCACCTGTTGCAGCCAGAACTTAGTGGGACCGAGGTGTTGATGGACCCCGCCGAACCATGGGATTACATGGATGGGGCTGGGGTTTTGCTCGGGTCACCAGAGGTGAACGAACAGTTTTTTGTAGCCAACCTTGCCTGTGACAGGCTCAGGTCATTGCAAGGCCAAGAGCAACCATTTTCAATGGTCATAAGCATGTGGGGGCCGCATCATCCGTATTATCCCAGCGCGGCATTTGCCGATCTTATAAATCCTGCGGATATTCCTAAATACCCAAGCTTTGACGAAGACCTTTCAGACAAGCCATGGCGATACCGTGTGCAACGGGATTTGCGGTGCCAGCATCGTGCGTTCGAGCGCTGGCCGGATTGGGAGACGTGGCAGACCGTGCTGGCCCGTTGTTATGCATCGGGGCTACAAACTGACGCCGCAATTGGCCGGATCGCAGCGTGTCTAGATGACACTGGTCTTGCGGATAACACGATCTTTATTGTGACGGCAGATCATGGTGATGGTATCGCGGCCCACGGCGCGGGCTGGGATAAATATTCGTCCTTCACTGAAGAAGTCGGCCGGATTCCTTTGGTTGTGCGCTATCCAGCCAAAATTCCGGCAGGCACCAAGGTTGAAACTCCCGTTAGCTTGCTTGACGTGACGGCGACTATGCTGGATGTGGCTGGCGTAAAAGATGACCAACATCCCTTACCAATGGACGGGACCAGCTTGGTTGGAATCGTTGATAAAAGCCATGCACGCGACAGTCTTATTTGCGATCACTTTGGCCATTCCGGCGATATCAGCTTTCAGAAAATTCTGTATCTGGATGGGTGGAAATATGTTTCGGTTTGGGGTGACGACGACGAACTTTACTGCCTTGATGACGACCCTTACGAGCTGAACAATCGATTGGACGACGCGCAAACGCTTGCGCGGCAACAGATTATGCGTGACAAAATAATTGACCACATGACCGAACGACGTAAACAGCGAAGCGCGTGGCATCCAGCGGAGTTTTGGGAGGACGGCATTGTTTTCTCTTCGGCAGAATGGCCGCGCGAAGAAACGCTCCATCTGTACAAGCTTCGGACCCAACAGGGCTATGCGGTTTAAAATGAAAACGACTGCACATGTTTCCAATTGATAATAACCATCGTGCTAGACTTTCCGGGAACCACGGCGTAGTCAGTTGTCGTTAGCGCTAACAATAATTCGGAGCATAATATGGCCTCTCGCGTAATTCCTGTCGAGACATTTGATCTTGTCATTTTTGGTGGCACTGGTGATCTCGCACGCCGCAAAATTCTGCCCGGTTTGTTCCGTCGGTTCCTTTCGGGGCAAATGCCTGCTGATGCACGGATTATAGGTGCGGCGCGGTCCGATCTGGACGCGGCTGGGTATCGCAAAATGATCAAAGACGCGATCCTAGAGTTTGGTGGAACCGAAAAAGAAGACGTTGATTGTCTCGCTAAGTTTCTGGAACAGTTGGATTATACCCCAATTGACGCCAAGGGTGAGGCTGGCTGGAAAGCCCTTGCAGGAATGGTACGCCGCGACGTTGTTCAGGCGTTTTATTTTTCGGTTGCACCGAGCCTTTTTGGCGATCTCGCCGCGCGTTTGCACAGCCATGACATCGCGACAGAGAAGAGCCGCATTGTAGTCGAAAAACCGTTTGGCCGCGACCTTGAAACAGCTAAGGCACTGAACAAATCTTTGGCCGACCACTTTGACGAAAAACAGATCTACCGCATTGATCATTATCTTGGAAAAGAGACCGTTCAGAACTTGATGGCTGTGCGGTTTGGGAACGTTTTGTTTGAGCCACTTTGGAACAATCACTATGTTGATCACATTCAAATTACCGTGGCTGAAACCGTGGGTGTTGATGGGCGCGGGGCGTATTATGATCGCTCTGGTGCGATGCGCGATATGGTGCAGAACCACTTAATGCAATTGCTGTGTTTAATCGCGATGGAGCCGCCGAGCCAGTTTGGTGCCGATGAGGTCCGCGACGAAAAGTTGAAAGTTATTCGCGCCCTGCAAGACGTAGACTCGCATCACATTGTGCGCGGTCAGTACGAGGCAGGTAAGGACGGTGACGGATACCGCCAAGACGCTGAAAACTCACGCAGTTTCACCGAAAGCTTTATCGCTATGCGGTGTCATATCAACAATTGGCGGTGGGCTGGCGTGCCATTCTATTTGCGCACAGGAAAGCGGATGAAATCCCGTGTGTCCGAAATTGCAGTTGTGTTCAAAGACTTAGGCCATTCCATTTTTGAGGGCGACGAAAAACGTCACCGCAATATCCTTGCGATCCGACTTCAGCCAAACGAGGGCATGGACCTGCAAGTCACGATCAAAGAACCCGGACCGGGGGGCATGCGCCTGATTGATGTGCCGCTAGATATGACGTTTGCCGAGGCTTTGGGCGATGTTGCTGAGGACGTCACAGATGCTTACGAGCGGTTGATCATGGACGTCATTCGCGGCAGCCAAACATTGTTTATGCGCGGCGATGAAGTCGAGGCTGCGTGGGCGTGGACCGACCCGTTGATCCAAGGTTGGGAGGCCAGTAATGACGTGCCCAAAACCTATGAAGCAGGATCGACCGGACCCGAAGATGCGCAGATGTTGTTGCACCGTGACGGGCGCCGCTGGCGTGACCTGAAGGTCTAAAACTGCTATATGTTTCGCATAAGTTTCGCATAAGTTTTACATAAGTCACTTTTTGAAGGACCAAATACGATGGATTTCAAAGAATATCCCGACGCCGAGCTGATGATGATCGACCTTGCCAACCAGTTGGCGGGCGATTTGGAAAATGCATTGCTGACCCATGATCGTGTTTCGTTTGCCGTACCTGGGGGCACGACGCCCGGACCTGTGTTTGACACGCTGAGCGCCGTTGATCTGGGCTGGGACCGGATTGACGTGATGCTGACCGATGAACGCTGGGTGCCAGAAACGTCGGACCGCTCGAACACCCGTCTGCTGCGTGAACGTTTGTTGGTTGATAAGGCCGCGTCTGCGACGCTGATCCCGCTTTACGCCGATGCACCGACGCCGGAAGATAAGTTGCCGTCTTTGGCCGCCGCCCTTGATCCGCTGTTGCCGATTTCGGTCATGTTGCTGGGCATGGGCGCGGATATGCACACGGCCAGTATTTTCCCAGAGGCCGATCAGTTGGATGCTGCGTTAAACGGCAGTGATAACTTGGTGGCCATGTGTGCCCCCGGTGCGCCAGAGCCACGGATCACCTTGTCGGCCAAGGTCCTAAAGGGTGCGATGTGTCGTCATATTGTCATCATCGGTGACGAGAAACGCGCCGCATTGGATAAGGCCCGCCATCTAAAACCGCATGAGGCGCCTGTGGCTGCCGTGCTTTCTGGATCAACTGTGCATTGGGCAAGGACCTAAACCATGTGGACTACACTTAAGGCGCATCACGCTGCCGTTTCGGACCGTCGGTTCGAGACCATGCTCGACACTGGCCGCGCTGCTGATTTTTCGGCAACCGCTGGCGATATGCGGTTGGATTATGCCAAGACGAATATTGATGCGGATGGCCGTGCGTTATTGCTTGATCTGCTGAACCAAACTGGCGTTGCGGCCAAACGCGATGCGATGTTCACAGGCGCCCCGATCAACGAAACCGAAGGCCGTGCCGTGCTGCACACAGCGTTGCGCAATCTGGATGGTGGACCTGTTGCGGTGGACGGTGCTGATGTCATGCCAGATGTGTTGGCGACGCTAGCCCGCATGGGTGAGTTTGCTGAGGCTGTTCGGTCTGGTGCTTATGCAGGGCAGGGTGGCCGCATCACGGATGTCGTGAATATCGGGATCGGCGGATCTGACCTTGGCCCTGCGATGGGCGTGCTTGCGATGGCCCCATATCATGACGGGCCGCGCTGCCATTTTGTATCAAACGTCGATCCTGCGGATATCGCCCAAGTGCTGCGGTCTTGTGATCCGACGACGACCTTGGTGATTGTTGCGTCAAAGACGTTTACGACGATTGAAACCATGACGAATGCCCGCACCGCACGTGCGTGGATGTCGCAAAAGGTAACGAATGTTGGTGCCCAATTTGTCGCGCTGTCGACGGCTGCGGATAAGACTGCTGAATTCGGCATTGATCCGTCGCGCGTGTTTGGTTTTGAGGACTGGGTTGGTGGTCGTTATTCTATGTGGGGGCCGATTGGCCTGTCGCTGATGGTTGCTATTGGTCGCGATGCATTTCATGCGTTTTTACGCGGTGCGCAGGCGATGGACGTGCATTTCCGCAATGCAGAATGGTCTGAAAACCTGCCTGCGCTGCTTGCGGTGGTCGGGATTTGGCACAATCAGGTCTGTGGCTATACAACCCGCGCTGTTCTGCCTTATGATAACAATCTCAGCCGCTTACCTGCCTATCTTCAACAACTTGAGATGGAAAGCAATGGCAAGGGTGTCAGCATGGATGGTGCTGATTTGCCGGTACATTCTGGTCCTGTTGTTTGGGGCGAGCCTGGAACCAACGGTCAGCACGCGTTTTACCAATTGATCCACCAAGGCACCCGCGTGGTTCCCTGTGAGTTTTTGGTCGCGGCCCGTGGCCATGAAGATGCGTTGCACCATCAACACCAGTTGCTTGTCGCCAATTGTTTGGCCCAATCACAGGCGCTAATGAAGGGTCGTGATTTGGATGAGGCGCGTTCAAAAGTTGCTGATAATTTCGAAGGCGATGAATTGGAACGCCAAGCCCGCCATCGTATATTTCCGGGGAACCGCCCGTCGGTTACGCTTGCCTATCCTCGGTTGACCCCGTTTGTTTTGGGGCAATTGATTACGCTTTATGAACACCGCGTGTTTGTTGAGGGCGTTGTCTTAGGCCTAAATTCATATGACCAATGGGGCGTCGAGTTGGGCAAGGAATTGGCCACGGCGCTGCAGCCAGTTGTCGAGGGTACGCAGTCCGCTGCTGGAAAAGATGGATCAACGGTTGGATTGGTTGATTTTTTGCAGGCCCACGGGGTCTAAAGTTTAGCGGCAGCACGCCGTATTTTCGGATGAAGCTGGAGCGGGTAACGAGAATCGAACTCGTAACTGAAGCTTGGGAAGCTTTCGTGATACCTTTTCACCATACCCGCAGTGCCGCCTTGATAACTGCCGTGCTGCGTATTGGTCAAGCGATCAAAGGCCCATTTTACGGCGCAATGCCATTTGAATTGGCGCTTCGATAAACCGGTTGAGGACTGCGGACAGGCCCAAGCTGAGCAACGTTGCGACGGCGAAGACGCCCCACACTTGCCAGACGGTTGCGTGTGCCAATGCATCGAGTTGAGTGCTGCGAAATGCGACGATGGCCCCGACGAGAATAAGCGGCATGTGAAACAGATCGATGCCCATGATGTTGCATGAAATCATGGCCCAAGGGCCCCTGATCACAGGGTTTGTGCCGCCAGTGCCACAAACCTGACTGCGAGGCTGATAACGATGGCGATGCAAAGCCATAGCATCGGGCGCTTTGGGTGCATCAGGCCCCAGATGATTGCAGGCAGGCAGATATACCATTGACCTGCCAACGGGCACGATTGCCTTGCCTGTGAGCAGGAATTGGACAAAGCTTGCGGCCAAGAAAACATCGCTGAGTGTGTCTTTTTGTGCGACCGCAAAGATAATGATTGCGACGTAATACAGCGGGATAATACGTGACACGCGGCGGATGTAATATGAGCGTATGTCTATGGTGCCGGTTTGGTCCAAATTCTGTATCAGGCCGAGGCTGAGTAGATATGCCGAAACCATAAATATGACATAAACTCCAAAGAGTTGCCATGTGAAGTTCATCCAGAGTGGATAGCGTGACAGCACCGCTGGTAAGTCCTGTTGGGGAACAAAACGAATGATCCCATGCAACACATGAAAGAGTACGACATGTACAATAGCGACGCTGCGCATCAGATCAAGGGTTTGGTTGCGCTACGCCGTCATTTGTTTTTACTCAGCACTTGGCTTGCGCCTGCGTCTGCGGCCACCGCCTTCACCACCACCGCCTGTGTTGTGGTTCACGTCGGGGAGGGTCACGATTGAGTTGAGGATCGGGAAGGGTTCGACCGCGTTTGGGATCGCCGAGGCGTTTACAAAGTGTTCTTGGAACCGTGGCTCGAGCGCCGTTTCGATTTTGTGGATGTCATGTACGGTCGCCTCGATCTCGGTGCGCGCGTCGCGGTTAAGAAGGGCGATTCGTGCGCCTGTGCCTGCCGCGTTGCCTGCCGATGTCACCTTATCAAGCGGCGCGTCTGGGATCATGCCGAGCACCATCGCGTGTTTGGGGCTGATGTGCGCCCCAAATGCGCCCGCAAGCACGACGCGGTCAACGCTGTCGACCTCGAATTTGTCCATCAATAATCGTGCGCCGGAATAAAGCGCCGCCTTGGCCATTTGGATTTGCCGGATGTCCACGTTTGTTACAGTGATCAGCGGTCCGCCGTCTGCGGTGCCATCGTACACAAGGTAGGAATTGGTGCGTCCTTCGGGGAAGCAGTTGGGTGATCCGGTCTGTTCGGCTGATCCTATTAATCCGGGCGCATCGACGATGCCCGCCATGCGCATTTCAGCGACGATTTCGATGATGCCAGAGCCGCAGATACCGGTGACGCCTGTGCGGGCTGTTTCTTTTGCAAAACCTTCTTCGGTGTTCCAAAGATCGCAGCCGATCACCTTAAAGCGCGGCAGTTTTGTGATCGGGTCGATTTCGACACGCTCAATTGCGCCGGGGGCTGCCCGTTGGCCGCTGCTGATCTGCGCGCCCTCGAATGCGGGACCCGTGGGTGATGAGCAGGCCAGCACCTTTTCTTTGTTTCCCAGTAGGATTTCGGCGTTGGTGCCGACGTCGACGATCAAAACGAGGTCTTCGGATTTGTCGGGGGCTTCGGACAAGGCAACGGCTGCTGCGTCTGCGCCGACGTGCCCTGCGATACATGGCAGCAGATAAACCCGCGCGGATGGGTGCAGGTTTAGGTCCAACTCAATTGCCCGCAACGATAGGGATTCTGACGTGGCCAGCGCAAAGGGTGCTTGCCCCAACTCGAACGGGTCGATCCCAAGGAACAGGTGGTGCATCACGGGGTTGCACACAAACACAGCGTCCACGATCAAGTCGCGGTCAATCTCGGCCTCGGACGCGATTTGTACGAAAAGCGCATTCATGCCCTCGCGCACTGCAGTGGTCATCTCGTCGGCGCCATTCGGGTTCATCATGCCGTAGCTGACGCGGCTCATCAGGTCTTCCCCGAAGCGGATTTGCGGGTTCATGATGCCTGATGATGCGACGACATCGCCTGATTGCAGATCGCACAGGTGGGCCGCGATGGTGGTGGAGCCAAGGTCAACGGCGAGCCCATAGATTGTGCCCTCATAGTACCCCGGCCAGACTTGCATGATGCGCGGGCTGAACGTGTCGTCGCCCAAATGAACAGCACAGGTGACTTTCCAGTCGCCTTTGCGCAGGGCGGGTTGCAGGGATTTGAGCACGCCAAGGTCGGCTTCTAGTTCGGGTAGATCCCAGTCTTTGCGCAACGATTTGATAAGTCGTTCCAGATCGCCGGACGGTTCGTGCATGTCGGGTTCTTGGACTTCGACGTAATACAACCGCGTTGACGGGTTCATCGTGATGTCGCGGGCCTCTGCGCGTTTGCGGACCACTTGTTTGTGGACTTGGCTTTCGGGCGGCACGTCGACGACGATGTCGTTTTGTACGGTGGCTTGGCAGCCCAAGCGCCGGCCTTTGGGCAGACCTCGGATCGTGTCATAACGTTCTTCGACAGAGTTCCACGGCGAAAGTGCGTTTTCGTGAACTGTCACACCATGTTTTGAGAATTCGCCGTAGGACGGTGTGATTTGGCACTTAGAGCAGATGCCGCGTCCGCCGCAGACGCTGTCGAGGTCCACGCCGAGCTGCCGCGCTGCTGTTAGGATTGGTGTGCCGACGGGGAAGTTGCCGCGCTTGCCGGAGGGTGTGAAAATCACAAGTGGATCGTTGCTCATTTTAAGCCTTATCAATTGAGTTACCGCAACCTTACCGGATTGATCGCATGGTGAAAGACCGAACCCGTCACAAGTACGCCTAACAGCGGCATTTTGGGGCTAGTGTCGCGGGCATATCCGTGCGAGATGACGTTCGCAACACGATCACACATCCCAAGGAGACAGGTTGATGGAAATTCGCGAAGCACTTACCTTTGATGACGTTCTTTTGGTGCCTGCTGCATCGTCGGTTATGCCGACGACTGCTGATACAAGTACCCATGTTACCAAGTCGATTGCCATGAACATTCCACTGCTATCAAGTGCAATGGATACGGTGACCGAAGGCAAAATGGCAATTGCCATGGCCCAAGCCGGCGGCATCGGCGTCGTTCATAAGAATTTGGACATCGAGGTGCAGGCGCTAGAAATCCGGCAGGTAAAGCGTTTCGTGTCTGGGACAGTTTATAACCCAATCACGTTGACCCCCAATCAAACGCTGGCGGACGCCAAGGTGTTGATGGAACGCTACCGTGTTACGGGGTTCCCTGTGGTTGGTCCTGATGGCCTTGTTGTTGGGATTGTCACGAACCGCGACATGCGTTTTGCCTCTGATGACGCAACGCCTGTGCACGTGATGATGTCGACTAAAAACCTTGCGATGTTGCGTGAACCTGCCGATCTGGATGAGGCCCGTTCGTTGATGCAGGCCCGCCGGATTGAAAAGCTGCTGATCACCGATGGTGATGGCAAGCTGACGGGATTGCTGACGTTGAAAGACAGCGAGCAGGCCGTTTTGAACCCGATGGCATGTATGGACGAGCTTGGTCGCTTGCGGGTTGCTGCCGCGACAGGTGTTGGTGATGCGGGATTTGCGCGCACGGAGGCGCTAGTGGATGCGGGCGTTGATCTGATTGTTATCGATACGGCGCACGGCCATTCCGAAGGTGTAGCACTAGCGGTGGAGCGTGCCAAAAAGCTGTCGAGCACATTGCAAATTGTAGCTGGAAACATCGCTACGGGCGCTGCTGCTAAGGCGCTGATTGCGGCAGGCGCTGACGCCGTGAAAGTCGGCATTGGACCAGGGTCGATTTGCACGACGCGCATGGTTGCAGGTGTTGGTGTGCCACAGTTGACGGCCATCATGGATTGCGCGGCCGCTGCGGGTGATATTCCTGTGATCGCTGACGGCGGTATCAAGTTTTCTGGTGATTTTGCCAAGGCGATTGCAGCAGGCGCGTCCTGTGCGATGGTGGGTTCGATGATCGCGGGTACCGACGAAAGCCCAGGCGAAATGATCTTGTATCAAGGTAGGTCTTTTAAGTCGTATCGCGGCATGGGCAGTCTTGGGGCGATGGCACGCGGGTCTGCAGACCGGTATTTTCAAAAAGATGCAGCAAGCGATAAATTGGTGCCTGAAGGCATTGAGGGGCAGGTACCTTATAAGGGGTCCGCAGGCGCAGTAGTGCATCAATTGGTGGGCGGATTGCGGGCGGCAATGGGGTATACTGGGAATGCGACCATTCCCGATATGCGTAAGAATTGCAGCTTTGTGAAGATCACCGGTGCGGGTTTGAAGGAAAGCCATGTGCATGATGTTCAGATCACACGTGAAAGTCCGAATTACCGGATTGGTTAACATTATGAATGTGTTGTGTCGCGTTATTAAGGTGATCAAATGACCCCAGCAGCAAGATATGCGGCGGCGATTGATGTGCTTGATCGCGCTGCTGACGGCCAGCCCGCAGAAAAAGCCCTGACCGCATGGGGTCGATCAAATCGCTATGCCGGATCTAAGGATCGGGCAGCGGTGCGCGATCACGTTTATGATGTTTTACGGCAGAAACGGTCAGTTGCCTACCTTGGTGGCGGGACAACTGGTCGTGCATTGATCCTTGGTTTGTTGCGTTCGCAAGGTGCTGATCCCAACGATGTTTTTGGAAGTGGCGGGTACGGCCCAGAGGCGCTTTTGCCGGACGAAACACATATTCCTTCTGGTGAGATGGATGACTCTGTTGCGTTAGATTTACCCGACTGGCTTTGGCCAATTTGGGCCGCTGACCTTGATGATTTGGCGGTTTCATCTGCGCATATTTTACAGTCACGCGCCCCTATCGCATTGCGGGTAAATTTACGCCGTGGGTCCATCGCCGCAGTGCAGACGTCACTGGCTGCAGAGGGCATCGAAACATGCACGGTGGCAAGTGTTCCAACGGCGTTGTTGGTGACGCAAAACGCCCGACGTGTCCGTCAGTCACAGGCATTTTCACAGGGGCTTTGTGATCTGCAGGACGTGTCGTCTCAGCAAGCGGTCGCAAAATTAACCATTCCTGCAGGTGCGCGTGTTTTGGACTATTGCGCAGGCGGTGGTGGCAAAGCACTGGCGCTTGCTGATATGCATGATGCAACCATAACCGCCCATGATATTGCACCTGAACGCACGGTCGATATAGCGCCGCGTGCGGATCGTGCAGGCGTCGCAATTGAGGTCTTACGGACACAAGAATTGGCCTCTCAATCACCGTTTGAAGCAGTGTTCTGTGATGCCCCATGTAGCGGAAGCGGAACATGGCGCCGCACGCCGGAATCGAAGTGGACCATTGATCAGGGTAAGTTAAATAACTTCAACGTACTGCAGGGTGAAGTTATCATGAACGCATCGCGCTATGTGGCACGTGACGGCATACTAATTTATGCGACTTGTTCTGTCTTGAGGTCGGAGAATATTGACGTCGTAAATGCGTTCTTGACCCGTTGTCCTAAATGGACGTGTTTATCCGTGTCGCAGCGACTTCCTGACGCGACAGGCGATGGATTTTTCTTTGCTGTTTTACAGAATGCAAAAAACAACCTATGATTGTTACGTGGATGTTGGTTGGTCGCTAATTTTGGACGTGTTCATCCAAAATTAACTGGTTCTGCTTCATATCAAGCTGCGGATCAGGGGAACGTAAAAGTGCATAGTGCGGAAAATGGCGAGGGCGAGATCAACGCGAAGGTGCCGATCTGGCGGGTGACCGCGATAGTGTTTGTCGTGGCCGCCGTTTGCCTTGCAGGTTTTTCTTGGTCACCAACCGCCCTATTGCAAGGGTTGTTTGTTGCAGGCGGCGTGACCGTTGTTTGTTTTGCAGTAGGTATTATTTGGATAGAGGGAGCTGGAATTAAACGAATTGATCCAGCCCGCGCCGCGATGAAAAAGTTGTGGAGCACGATCCTGACCATGCATTCCTGACTGACGCTGATGGAAACGTTGTCGCATGGAATAAACATGCGTCAGACAAATTTGGGGATGTAGAAGGCAAAAGCATTGGTGGTCTATTCACTTCGATTCTCGTAAATCCCGATGCTGCGTTATTTCGGCTTTTGGAGGATGCCGACACATTCGGTTCCGGAAAAGAAGATATCGTCACGCGTGGTGGTCACTATCGGTTGATTTTAACCAAAGTGGGTGAAGACACTTATCTTTGGCGGTTAGAGGAAACAGGCAAGACCAAAAAGCCGGGCCTGCGCGATAGCGACTCGCTATCAATCCCTTTGCTTACAATTGGGTCGCGAGGTGCCGTGTTATTTGTGAACGAAGCTTGCCGTGCATTTCTGGGGTATCGTCCAAAATCAATAGACAGAGGTGGTCCTGGTATTTCGACCAGTCTGCAGCCAACTTAAGGTGGATCAGGGTTTCATTTAGGCTGCTGATCTCATTGGTTCCATTTTTCTGTCATAGGCTTCATCTGGGGTCAATATT
>Ga0075444_10000840_pt1 | contig 18504 bp, 14 predicted proteins | sample CoawatmetaG01DNA_FD_76836 | JGI IMG/M metagenome (GOLD analysis project Ga0075444, IMG submission 76836) | Marine microbial communities from the West Antarctic Peninsula - Coastal water metaG017-DNA | ecosystem: Environmental > Aquatic > Marine > Coastal | place: Atlantic Ocean: West Antarctic... | reverse complement strand
CAATTAACATGCCCGAGTGGTGGAATTGGTAGACACAAGGGACTTAAAATCCCTCGATAGAAATATCGTGCCGGTTCAAGTCCGGCCTCGGGTACCATTAAAATTTTTTTTATAATATTAAGAGTTTAATATAGATAAAATGTATAATACATACTATGAAAAATAATTTAGATTTAAATGATTTCGAGCACCCTGAGAATGAGATTGATATCAAAGACCTTTTAAAGGCTCTCTGGGACGGAAAGAAAATTATTATTGCTTTAACTACTCTATTTTCAATAGTAGCAGTCTTATATAGCTTGTCTTTACCCAATATATACACATCAACAGCTTTATTAAGTCCAGCTGGTCAAGAAACTAGTGCAGCAGGATCCATGGGTGGAATTGGAGGGTTGGCTAACCTAGCAGGCATCTCATTATCAGCGCAATCAACTGGAAATTCTGCAAAAGCACTTACAAAAGTAAAAACTCTGAGTTTTTATAAAGAGAATATTTTACCCAATATATTTCTTCCTGATCTTGTGGCCATAGAGTCATGGGGTTCTCAGAACAATACTATTTCATATGCAAGCAATAAGTTTTATGATGCAGAATCTAAAATTATACTAAAAACAGCTACTCCTCAAACAACTTACAAACAGTTCATGAAGATTGTTACCTTTTCAAAAGATGTGAATAATGGCTTTATTACCATTTCTGTAAAACATCAATCTCCATATATAGCAAAAGAATGGACTGAGTTAGTTGTTGATCAGCTTAATCAATTTTTTAGAACTCAAGATAAGCGACAAGCTGAGGTATCTATGAGTTTTCTTAACGCTCAAATAGCACAAACAAGTTATACAGAAATCAAGAATATTATTGCTGAATTGCTTAAACAAGAAATACAACAACTTACTCTTATAGAGGCTAATGATTATTATGTTTTTTCATACCTAGATCCGCCAATTGTGAAAGAGGAAAAATCTGAACCAACACGTTCATCAATCTCTATATTAGGAGCAGTTTTTGGATTTATGTTTAGCATCTTGATAGTTTTATTTAAAAATTATATTAGTGTTCGAAAATTATAATCAAAAAAATTTATATATAAGATAAACCTAAATAAAGATAAGATTGTAACTTAGCCCTAAGAAATTTTAATATTAAATAGAACCACATCAATCTAATGAAAAATGAATAGTAAAATTACAGCATTGATAGTTACATATCAGCGACCAAAGCTTCTCAGTAGGGCAATCTTAAGTGTTACTGAGCAAACTTATAAAAATATCAAAATATGTATATTTGATGATGCATCAGGGGATGAAACAAAAGATATTGTATCCAAACTAAGTCAAAATGACAAAAGAGTTAGTTATCACTGTCACTCAAAGAATATTGGGGCACTAGCTAATTTTAGACATGCATTTGAAAGTGTTGATACCCCTTATTTTTCTATTTTAAGTGATGATGATTGCTTGGCAATGAATTTTTATGAAAATGCTATAGAAGTCTTAGACAATAATCCAAAAGTTATGTTTGTTATCCTAAATACTTTAATGATAGATAAAGATTCAAATTTGAAATCTCATGTACCTAGCACCAATCAACTTACCTTTCACAGCGACATAGAAGGCTTTGATGATTTCCACTCTGGAAAAATTCCAGTTACATGGACTGCTATGGTATTTAGAAAAGAATTAGCAGATATTTATAAGGAGATGGATGAAAGTATCGATATTGGACATGATATTCGCTTTTTAGTGAGAGCTGTTTCAAGACATAGTTATGCTTATTTATCCAAAGTTGGTGCTTTTTTCACTCAACATTCTGAATCCATATCCTCAACAATAAAAAAAGTTGATCTTGTTCATCAGGGAGTTCAAATTTCAAGATATATAGAAATATTTCATGATAAAAGTGTAAAACCAGGTATAAAAGACAGAACTATTTTTTATATAAAAAAGTTATTAACAAAAAAACCAGATATTAAAAAATCCATTATAGAAATAATAAAAAATTTTATTGAATATAGCGACACAGATAATAAAAAAATCAAATTAAATATAAGTGATTTTCAATATGCTGGTTATTTGAAAACATCTATATTTTTAAGGAGTTTTCATGAAAATAAATTTGTTCGCATTTTTGTGATTTTAATCTTTGGTAAATTTTATAAAAAAAGATTAATTGATAATCATAATGAAATGCTTGCCTTACAAAATGGAATTTACAAAGATTATTTTGAATATATTAAAAAGCATTAGCTCAAGATTTATGGAGATATTAAGATGTTTTATTCTTATCAACCGATACAATATCAATAAATAATGTTTAGAATAATTAAGCAAATATTTACTTTACTTTCATCCAAACAGCGTAAAAATTTTTATTATTTGCAGGGCTTGGTAATCCTAATGGCTTTAATGGAGATTGTTGGAGTTGCATCAATCATTCCCTTTATGGCTCTTATCGCTGACATAAGTCAGCTTCAAAAAGATTCAATATTTGGAAATCTCTTCTTGGCTAGCGGAATTACTTCGGAATTTAAATTTGTCTTGATAGTCGGTCTTATAGTTCTTACGATGCTTATAATTGCATCGCTTACCTCTATTTTTACTATATGGAGGTTACAAAAGTTTGCTCATAATACTGGTGCAGAATTAGCTGATAGGCTTTATAGTCATTATTTAAAGCAAGATTGGCTGTTTCATGCTTCAGCTAATAGTTCCAATCTCACTAAAAAAATTGCTACAGAAATACCAAGAACCACCCAGGGCATAATAGTTCAGCTTATGTCAATGAATGCTAAAATTGTTTTAGCTCTATTTGTTACTATTACTGTATTTATTTATGATCCAAAAGTTGCCATCTCAGGTTTTTTGATTTTTTCAATAGCCTATTTTCTAATTTTTAGTCTTGTTAAAAAGCGTTTGCAACATAATGGAAAAAATATATCTGAGGTTTATCAGGAACGTTTTACTTTAATGAATGAAGGTTTTGGAGGAATAAAAGATATTTTATTACTAGGAAGAGACTCTGATTTCATTAAGCGTTTTAAAAATACAGGCCAAAGAATGGCATACAGCTTAAGCAATAATGCTGCATTAGCCCAAGCGCCTAGATATCTTATTGAGCTAGTTGCATTTGGCTCAATTATTTTGTTAGTAATCTATCTATTTATTAACCATAACGGTGATCTCGGAACAATACTCCCCTCAATTTCTATATACGCAATCGCAAGTATAAAGATACTTCCTGCATTTCAACAAATCTATTCATCAGTAGCAGATATAAGAGCCAACTTTGCTGCATTTGAATCAATTCATAAAGATTTAGTTGATTCATTAGAAACATTGTCATTAAAATCAAAAAAATATGAAACAATAGCTGCTCCCAAGCATAAAATTTTAATTGAAAATGTTACTTTTAAGTATGAGACAAAGGATGAACTCGTATTAAACGAATTACATATGGATATACCAGTTAATAGTACAGTTGGTATAGTTGGCCCTTCTGGTTCAGGCAAGTCAACACTTATAGATATACTTCTTGGCTTAATTCAACCACAGGAAGGGCATCTCAAGATTGATAACATAATTATAGATAGCAAAAATCGTCGCTCTTGGCAGAATAGTATTGGTTTTGTAGCCCAGAGCATTTTTTTATCCGATGCAACTTTTGCTGAGAATGTTGCATTTGGCATTCCTAAAGATCAAATTAATTTTAATCGAGTAAAAAAAGCATTAGAAATGGCTAAGCTTAATGATCTGGTTGATAGTCTTCAGAACGGCATTAACACAAATGTTGGAGAAAGAGGTGTTCAACTCTCAGGTGGGCAGCGACAAAGAATAGGAATAGCTAGAGCTTTATATCACGAAGCTGATGTGCTTATCTTTGATGAAGCAACAAGCTCATTAGAGGCATAACCGAGCAGATGATAATGAAGGCCATTAATAAATTTAGTGGCGAAAAAACTATTATTTTGATTGCCCATCGACTTAAAACAGTAAAAGATTGCGACAAAATATTTTTTATTAATAATGGGCAGGTAACCGATAGCGGAACCTATAATGAATTAATTGAGACCAATGTTGATTTTAAGAAAATGGCTTCCCATTCTTAAATTTACAAAATATACTTGTGTCATAAAATATTGATTCTATTCAAATTTTTTAAATAGACAAATATTTTTGTCTAAAATGGTTAATTACTATGAGTAAAAAAATTCTAATTACAGGCGGAGCTGGCTTCATAGGCTCGGCTTTGATAAGACATATTATTTGCAATACTGATTTTAGTGTTGTTAATGTTGATAAGCTTACTTATGCAGGTAACTTAGAATCTTTAAAGTCGGTTGATAGTGATCCAAGGTACAACTTTGAACAGGTGGATATCTGTAATTCAAGTAAAATAAAACAGGTTTTTAATAAACATCAGCCTGATCTTATTATGCATTTAGCAGCTGAATCACATGTGGATCGATCAATAGAGTCTCCTGGAACATTTATACACACCAATGTAATTGGGACATACACTTTGCTTGAAGAGTCCAGAGGTTATTGGATGAATCTAAAGGGTATTAAAAAAGACAAATTTAGGTTCCATCACGTATCTACTGATGAAGTTTATGGTGATTTAGAGGGCACCGAAGACCTTTTTACTGAAAAAACGCCTTACGCACCGAGCTCACCTTATTCTGCTTCTAAAGCAAGTTCTGATCACTTGGTGAGAGCTTGGAAAAGAAGCTTTGGCCTACCTGCTCTTATCACAAATTGTTCTAATAACTATGGTCCCTATCAATTTCCTGAGAAGCTGGTACCAGTAATTATCCTTAATGCTCTAGCTGGAAAAAAAATTCCTATATATGGAAATGGAAAGCAGGTACGTGATTGGCTTTATGTGGATGATCATGCAAGAGCATTACTTCATGTAGCTTTAACTGGAGTAATTGGCGAGACCTATAATATTGGTGGACATAATGAGCTTCAAAATATTGATGTTGTAAAAATCATATGTGATATTTTAGATGAACTTTCTCCTTGTAAGTTAACAGGCATTTCAAAATATCAAGAGCTCATCACATATGTTGATGATAGAGCAGGGCATGATGCTCGATATGCTATCGATGCCTCTAAAATTGCTAATGATCTTAACTGGAGGCCTGATGAAAGTTTCACAACAGGTATTAGAAAAACAATAGAGTGGTACTTGGAAAATATTATTTGGTGCAATAATGTAAAAAATGGGGCTCATCAAAAAAAGAACTTAGAAGAGGTAAAAATATGAAGGGTATAATTTTAGCAGGTGGGACAGGCACACGTCTTTATCCTGTAACCAAAGTTGTCTCAAAGCAACTTCTGCCAATTTATGACAAGCCTATGATCTACTACCCATTATCAATATTAATGATTTCTGGCATTCAGGAAGTTCTAATTATTTCTACTCCGGAAGATTTACCTAGATACAAACAACTTCTTGGAAATGGCTCTAGTATTGGTATGAAATTTGAATATATTGTGCAACCTTCTCCAGATGGCTTGGCTCAGGCATTTATATTAGGCAAAGATTTTATTGGTGGTGATGATGCATGTTTAATCTTGGGTGATAATATTTATTATGGCCACAACATGAGCGATCTTTTAAACAATGCAGTATCAAACGCTAAAGATAAAAATATGGCAACTGTGTTTGGCTATCATGTTAACGATCCTGATCAATATGGTGTTGTTGAGTTTAATAAGTCAGGAAAAGCACTTAGTATTGAAGAAAAACCAAAAAATCCTAAAAGCAATTATGCATTGACAGGGCTATATTTTTATCCAAATGATGTTATAAAAAAAGCTAGAAAAGTTTTACCTTCTGATAGAGGTGAGCTAGAAATAACCACTATAAATCAGATGTACCTTCATGAGGAGCGTTTAGTTGTAGAGTTAATGGGAAGAGGGTATGCATGGTTAGACACAGGAACACATAAAAACCTTCAAGAAGCATCGACCTTTATAGAGTTAATTGAAAGAAGGCAGGGTTTAAAAGTTGCTTGTATCGAAGAGATAGCATTCAGGAAGGGCTATATAAATAAAGATCAGCTTATAGAGTTAGCTCAGCCTTTAATTAAAAATCAATATGGTCAATATTTACTGAGGTGTGCTAGGGAGTAGATATGGATTTTATACCTCTTTTGATCCCAGATATTTTTTTAATAAAGCCTAATATGCATGGTGATAAAAGAGGATATTTTTTTGAAAGTTTTAGGCAGGATATGCTTGAAAAGGCAATTGGTTATGAAATTAATTTTTGCCAAGACAATGAATCTAAATCAAAAAAAGGTGTATTACGCGGGCTACATTTTCAACTACCTCCCTTTAGCCAAGCAAAGTTAGTTAGAGTTATTGATGGTAGTGTTTTGGATGTTGCTGTTGATATTCGAAAGTCTAGCCCAACATTTGGTCAGCATGTAACTGCTGAACTTTCATCTGAAAATAACCATCAACTTTTTATTCCTCATGGTTTTGCTCATGGGTTTGTTGTTCTCAGCAATAGCGCAACCTTTGCTTATAAAGTTGATAACTATTACTCTACTGATCATGACAGAGGTATTATATTTGATGATAAAGATTTAGCTATTGATTGGAAATTGTCTTCTAAGCAGATACAACTTTCAGATAAAGACAAAAATCATCCAACATTATCTAAATCCCAAGAGCTATTTAAATAAGTAATATGATAAGAATTCTAGTTATTGGAAAAAATGGTCAGCTAGGCAAATCGCTACATAAACTTGTTGAGAAACGAAGAGATTATGATATTTTTACATTTGTTGGAAGACAGAAATTAGATTTGAGTGATGATGCGAATATTAAACATTACTTTGAAAAAAATTTATTTAACATAATTATCAATTGTGCTGCTTATACTCAAGTAGATAAAGCAGAAGAGGAGTACGAGATTGCTGATAAAATTAATAACTTGTCAGTATCTGCTCTAGCTAAAGTAGCCAAAAAGCAAAATGCTAAATTAATTCATATCTCGACTGATTATGTATTTGACGGTAAATGCAAAAAACCATACTTTGAAACAGATTGTGCAAGCCCAATTAATGCTTACGGCATAACAAAATTTCATGGAGAGTTGGCTATCATAAATACTTTGGCATTTAATGCTTTAATTATTCGCACCAGCTGGGTATATTCCGAATTCGGCAATAATTTTGTTAAGACAATGTTAAGACTTGGTAAGGAGAGAGAAGAACTCAATGTAGTTGATGATCAACTGGGTTCTCCAACTAATGCTTGTGATTTAGCCAGTGCCATATTAAAAATTATAGATAACAAAGACTACCAAAATAAAAATCAGCCAACAGAAATATGCCATTTTTCTAATGAAGGGGTGACTAGCTGGTATGGTTTTGCTAAAGAAATTTTTGATATTGCTAAGATTAGTTGCAAAATTTGCCCTATTAAAACCAACCAATACCCAACTCCTGCAAAAAGACCGCTTAATACATCAATGAATAAAGATAAAATATCAAAAATTTTCGATATTGATGTTAAGCCCTGGAAAGAATCCCTTAAGACAAGTTTAACAAATAGCTTTTAAAGTAAATATAAAGCACATATTTTTTATTAGTTGCCTCAAGCCAAATGAAATTAGCTTATAATTGTTGGCGTGACAGTGAATAAAAAATAAGAAAAACTATGCTGCATAATAGGTTTCTATAGAATGTGTGTTTATTTGATGCTTAAAAAGCAAAAATCAAATAATATTGAATTAAAAATTTAATTTCAAAAGTTATGAAATTCATCAAAAGGATTTAGAATGTCAAAAAGAGTATATATATTGGGAGGCGGAGTTACAGGGCTTGCAAGTGCCTATGAGCTTCTTAAACATGGCCATAAAGTTGAGATTATTGAAAAAAGTTCGACTGTAGGGGGGTTAGCTAGAACTGAGAGCTGGAAGGGTAAGCCTATTGATATGGGACCTCATATCTATCATACGCCTGATGAAGATATTCAGAATTATTTATTAACAGAGTTTGAGGGGCTTTTTCACGAAAGAGATCATTGGGCTAAAAATTTTAAGAATGGTAAGTTTTATGATTACCCAATTTCTAGGGAGTTTATAAATAGTCTTCCAGTTGAAACAAAAGATAAAATTAATAATGAACTCGCTAAAGTAGATCCTGATGAACTATCTAAGGCTAATAATTATTATGAGTATACCAAAGCTCTGGCTGGAGAGACTTTACAAGAACTTTTCTTTACAAAATATCCTCAAAAACTTTGGGGTATTTCTACAAAAGACCTAGATGCAAACTGGGCACCAAAAAGAGTACAAATTACTGAAGAGCGTCGTGCATTTTATCAAGATCAATGGAGCGCTGTGGGAAACGAAGGTAGTGGTTCAATTTTAAGAAGCCTAGAGTCTAAGGTCTTAGCTCTGGGTGGAGTAATTAATTTGGAAGAAAAAATTGAGCAAATCCAGTTGAGTGAAAACAATAATATAACAAAGATAGTTACTGGTCTGCGTGAAATTAATTTAATGCCGAAGGATATAGTAATAAATACTACATCATGTACTAATTTTTCTAAATTTTTAGGTTTTGAAACAAACTTAAAATATCGTGGAGTAATATTAGTAATGTTAGAATTATCAACCGCAAAAGTTTTACCAGAGGGTGTTGATTTTATCTATGTTGATGATGAAGATGTCTATTTTAATCGAGTTTCAGATCAAAACTCATTTATTAAAGATCCATCCTCAGACTCAACTATAATGTGTTGCGAAATAACATATTCACCGAATGATAAATACGATAGCATGCCAGAAGTTGAGCTTTTTAATGATGTAAGAGAGCAATTTGTAGGTCTTGGTTTATGTGGCTCAGATCAAATTATTGATAATAAGATTATTAAACTCCCTGAAGTTTATCCTATGTATATCAAGGGTTACCAGGCAGCACTTGCTGAAACGCGTGAAAAGTTTGATAAAATTTTAAACCTATATACCTTGGGCAGTCTCGCTGAGTTTATATATGCTGATTTACAAATATTATTCAGTAAGGCTATTGATCTCGCTCAAATTATTAGTGATAAGACATTTAAGATTAATGCAATTGACAAAACAAACCCTAGGCTTGATTTCAACAAAATTGTTAAAATTAGTAATAAAAATGTAGGCTCTGGTCATAAAGCTTTTTTAATAGCAGAAATTGGTCTTAATCATAATGGTAGTATGAGTATGGCTAAAAAATTAGTAGATGCTGCAATATTAGCTGGAGCTGATGCAGTTAAACTTCAGTCTTATAAAACTAAATATAGGGTTGCCAAGCACGGAAAAACCTCTCGCTATGTTGAAAAAGTATTAGGAACAGAAGAAACTGATTTCGAAATGTTAAAAAAATATGAACTTACTAAAGAGCAAACAAAAGAACTTTTTGACTATGCCAAGGGAAGGACAATTATTTTTTCAGCTCCATTTGACATAGAGAGTGCTGATGAGCTGGCTGAGCTTGACGTTGATTGCTACAAAATAGCATCTTTTGATTTAGTAAACTTACCGCTTATTAGAAAAGTGGCAGCTACTCAAAAAACTATGATCATATCTACCGGTATGTCATACCTTTCAGAGGTTCAAGATGCTCTTATGGAGGTAGCAAAATGTGGGAACCCTAATGTAATTTTAATGCAATGTACTTCTTCTTACCCATGTCCTCCAGAAACAATGAACATCAAAGCAATTGATACAATGAAGCAAGCATTTAATGGCCTGCCTGTCGGTATATCTGATCATGTTATTGGTGATATGGTTAGTCTAGCAGCAGTTGCCAGGGGTGCAAATATTATTGAGAAACATTTTACCCTTGATAAAAAAATGGAAGGCCCTGATCATATATTATCAATGTTACCTGAAGAATTTTCTGAAATGAAAGAACGTATAAATATTGTTGAGAAGTCTTTAGGTGACGGTATTAAACAGCCATCTTCAAGTGAAGTCGCGTCCATAATTCGTTTTAGAAAAACAATGTATGCCAAGAATGATATTGAAAAAGGTGCAATAATAAGTGAAAGCGATATAATTTACACTGCACCCGCATATGGAATCTATGCTAAATACGAGGATATAGTTTTTGGTAAAACCGCAAATAAAAATATATCAAAAGATACACCTATTACCTGGGATGTTCTTTCTTAAGAATTCTGATGAATGACTTTTTAAAACTCTTAAAAGAAAATATCCAAGCTATAAGTAATGAAGGTATTAAAACTGTATTCACTATAGCCACTACCTCCAAGCAAGAAAAAGATCCTTACCTTACACCAATAAGGCAGAATGATTTATTTATTGTTTGTGGCTGTGTAGTTTTTGAACAATCAATTCTATCTGAAATTATAGAAATTATTGATGGTAATGTTGATTATATATTTGTAGATAGTGAAAAGAAAATACCAGTTAGGATTCATCCAGAGTTAGATGTTATTGAGACTGGAAATTTATCCAAAGTCTGTTTTCAAAATATAAAAAAATCAAAAATTTTAGAGTACAAACCTAATGATATAACAGTTAATGCAACCTGGTCTTTTTTAAGCCAAAGACTTAATTTCTTGAGTGGGAAAAAAATATCAATATTAGGGTCTGGAAATATAGGCAGTAAATTGGCCTTAAAGCTTGTAGAATGCGGTGTTAGTGTCAGCATGTACAGGCGAAATAATTATAAAGGATATGTGATTGCTCAGGGACTCAATTTTGTAAAGCCTAATAATACTGTTTCAAATATTACTTTTCATGAAGACATCTTACAAACTTCATTTATGTCAGATGTTATTATAGGCGCCACTAGTGGAGTATCCATAATTGATGTTAATTTGCTAAAAAGCATTAAAAAAGATGCCATTATTGTTGATCTTGGTAAAAATACACTTACAAAAGAAGCCATTAAATTTGCACTAACTAATAATATCGAGATATTCCGCACTGATGTAACTTCTGCTTTCGAAGGCTTTATTTACGAGGCCATAAAAATGGATGAGATATTGCAATACTCTTATGGAAAAAAAGATTTAGGGTTTTGCTTTATTGTAGGAGGCGGCTCTCTTGGTGAAAAAGGCGATATTATTGTCGATAATATAACATATCCTAAAAGAATTTTTGGCATTGCAGCAGGCGATGGAACTATCAAAAAAGAACCCTCAGCTATAGATAAAGAAAATATTAACAAATTAAAAAAACAGCTGATTTAATTTTAAGTTTAGAAAAAAATTTATAATATAAGCACTTTTTTTAATATAATATCGTAATAGATCTTTTATATATATGGACCAACAAGCATGAAAGTTATAGTCATAATCCCTGCAAGAAGTGGAAGCAAATCTCTACCAAAAAAAAATATCCTACCACTTAACGGCATTCCATTGCTTTGTTATTCTGTATCATATGCTCTCAAGTGTAAATTAGTTAGTAGAGTGGTAGTGTCCACGGACTCTGAAGAGTTTGCAGAAATTGCTAGAAGTTGTGGAGCAGATGTCCCTTTTATTAGGCCGGCTGAATATGCAATGGATAATACTAGAGATTATGCTTTTATGAAGCATGCATTGGATTACTATGATTCAATTGGTGAGGAATATGATGTGTATGTTTTGTTAAGACCTACCTCTCCTCTCAGACCAGAGGGGCTTATTGAGAAATCATTAGATATTCTCAGTGAAAACCCTATTGCTTCGTCCGTAAGGGCGGTAACAAGAGCCAAAGAACATCCTTACAGAGTCTTAAATGGAAATATAGATGGAAGCATTACCTCGTTTATAAATAATATAGAAGAGCCATACAACCTTCCAAGGCAAGAATTGCCAAGTGCCTTTTCTATGACAGGGGATATAGAGGCCGCTAGGAGAGACACTTTGTTAAAAGGGAGTGTTTCAGGAAATAAAATATTCCCATTAATTATTAATCCTGAAGATAAAATAGATATTGATCATGAGGATGATCTAAGATTAGCGGAAGAGAAATTAAAAAATATTAACCTCAAATAAGTGTATTGGATAGGTACCTACCTGCATGCTAGTAAAACAATGAAAAGTATATTATTTTCGACATATTACTTTTTAAAACTAATTTTTTTTAGCAAAAAATATGATGTAGTTTTTGTAAGCTCTGCATTTTTTAACAGAGGCGAAGGTGGTGAGAATTTATTGCTAAAACCTATGATTGAATATTGCAAACATAATAATTTGAAGTATATGATATTTGAAGATACTGATCTCAAAGGAGTTTATAAAAATTTTTCTAGAAATCAGGATTCAATTCCATTTGACTTCATTTCACTTATTCAAATTTTACTAAGAAAGATTTTTTACTATAAAAGTAAAAAATCAATTACAAAAGATGAGATATATTTTCGTGAATTAAAAATAGCAAAGATTTTAAGCAGCGTGTTCTTCAAAAAATTTCAATCGAAAATTTATATAACTTTATTATGGAATAACGTAACTTTATGGAGATCTATAAGCCCCTCCGCATGTGTTGTAGACTATCAGCATGGCATTATTTTTAATGGGCATGAGGAGTCTGTTAAAAATGGCAATCCTCCCAGGGTAAAATTTACCAATGAAATTGTTACATTTGTTTATGGAGAGACCTTTAAGCATATATTAATTAACAATGATGAAACTGGGTTCTATAATGAAAGAACTGTCAAAACTATTGGAATAAATAAAGATACATTCCATCCAAAAAAGATACCATTAAACAATAAAAAAATACTTTTCACCCTTCAAATCGTTCCTGATTTCAAAGATAAAGAAGTTAACAAAATTTATATAAAAATAGTTGAGAGTCTCATAAGGTCTAATTCCAGCTTTTTGTCTGAAAATAATTATGAAATTATTTTTAGACATCATCCAAGATTCAATGTGGATAACTCGCCAAATATCAATATAAATTATGATTTTGTAAGTTTTGATGATAAAACACCTTTGGTCGATTTATTAGAAATGGTTAGCATTCATATTACATTTCATTCAACTACAACGATCGAGGCAGCGATGATGGGTATTCCTACTATATTTATTGATATGCATGAGCAATTTTCACCAAATGACATTTTTTTAAAGCAATATAAATATCCATTTGATCATTTTGTGATTCGAGCAAATGAGGATTTAAAATTTTTTTTAATAGAATTGGGCGACATAAATAAATTTAATGAAAAATGTATTGATATTCATAAATGGTCCAAAAAACTATATCAAGACTTTGATGAACTGTTATTTAGAGACTTTTTATTGGAAAAAATGAATGACGAGAAAAATAGTGGTGATAGGGGTGCAATAAAATTAAAAAAACAAGTGTAGTTATTACAACCTATAATGATGCTAACTATTTGAATAGACTAATTCCATCAGTTCTTAATCAAAGCTTAAAGCCCATAGAAATTATTATCATTGATGATGGTTCTATGGATGATTTGGCAGAGTCTATTATTAATTCATATTTAGGTCTTACGGATATACCTATAATTTTCAAAAAGAAAATAAATGGCGGACCATCAAGCGCTCGTAATATTGGATTAAAGTTAGCTAAAGGAGAATTCATTCTCTTTATCGACGCTGATGATGAGTTGATAGCAGATTCTATTGAATGGCGTCAGAAAATTATAGAATCATTGAGTGAAGAATTCGCATCTATATATTGCAGCTCAATACATTCTTATGAAAATAAATCTGAATTTACAGAAAAAGTTATAGAAGTGAGAGGTCAAATAGACAGTAGCTTAATTGGACGCAAGAATGGCATACCTGGTGGCTCTCCGTATCATTTCTTTCGAAGAAAGGCTTTGATAGATGTTAATGGATACAATGAATCTCTTAAGTTTAATGAAGATTTTGAATTAATTCTTCGTATTGCAAAGAAGTGGATGTTGTTTGGGGTCAATAGAGCAGGCTTTATACGGCACATTCGAAAAGATTCTTGGAGTAGATTGGATCCATATATCTCTTATACTGGAGTAGAGAGCTTTTTGAAAGTTGCTGCAAATCAAAAACTTCTTCATATTATTGAAATTAATAAACGAAAAAAAGAAAATAAGCTCTCTTTGGTCAAAAGCCTTTTATTACAAAGGAAGAAATGGGAAGAAATTAGGCCATATCTATATAATGCTTTCAATACTGCAAGGCCAGAAAATGCAAAAGAGCTTATGTTATTTATCTTAAGCAAAATAATCTAAATTAGCCGATAAACTATGTAAAAAGTATTCTCTAGCTGACAATTAATTTAATTCATTTTACGAATATAAAAATTGTTCGTTTTTATATTATGATGTTTTTGACCTGCATAAGACTATATAATCTGAATACTTAAATTGCTTTATAAAATATCGATATGCTCAAGCTAATTTTTACATACTGTTAGATGAATCTTTCACATAAAGTTAAAAAAATAATAGATTATCTGAAAAAAAACATATGAAAGTTTTGCATATTATTACAAGTTTGAATGACGGGGGTGCTGAAGCGTTATTATATCGAATGTGCAAATATGATAAAAGTAATAGCCATATCGTCATTTCTTTAATGAGCAAACAAAAGTATGGATTAATGCTTACCGAAGTTGGAGTTGATGTTTACACATTGAACTTTTTAAATAGAAGGGCAAGTATTGCGGGCTTTTACAAACTATATCAACTTATTAAGCAAATTAAACCAGATGTTATTCAGACATGGTTAGATCATGCAGACTTTATTGGTGGAATAGTAGGGCGATTAGCTGGCGTAAAAAATATTGTTTGGGGTGTGCACCATGTAGAACTTATAAAAGGTGAATCAAAGCCACTAACTATTTTAGTTTCTAAAATTAATTCGTTTTTATCACATTTTATACCACACAAGATTATTTACTGTGCTGAGGAGTCTAGAAAGGCTCAGGAAAAAATTGGCTACAAAAAATTAAAAGGGGTTGTTGTACTAAATGGTTATGATGCTGAAGGCTTTACCCAGGATAGTGCATTGGAAAGAAAGTTAAGGAATGAGCTCAGCATATCAGAAGATACATTTCTTATTGGTCATGTTGGGCGTTATGACCCGCAAAAAGATGTAGGTAATTTAATAGAAGCATTAGCTTTACTTCACAAGAGGCAGTTCAAATTTAGTGCTGTTATTATAGGAACTGACCTTGATACAAATAATCTAGATTTAGTGAGAATGGTGGATAAAAATGGACTAAATGAGTTTGTTCATCTGTTAGGAAGAAGAAATGATATTAATGATGTGATGAATGGCATTGATTTATTTGTGCTTTCATCTTTATCAGAAGCTTTCCCAAACGTCCTCAATGAAGCAATGTTATGTGGAACTCCTTGTGTAACTACCAACGTTGGTGATGCTGCTGACATAGTAAGCGATACTGGCTGGGTTGTTCCTTCTAGAAATTCAAAACTTTTGGCTGATGCAATTAGCCAAGCTTCTAAAGAAAAACAATTAAATAATACTTGTTGGTTAGATAAAAAAGATGCTTGTCGCCAAAGAGTTATTAATAATTTTAGTCTTGAAAAGATGGTAAAAAATTATCACAAGGTTTGGGCTGGTGGAAAAAAATAAGCATTACGAAATAATAATTATTAATCTATATATAAACTAGTATCAATATTTCCCAATTAACTTCTATATAATATATAAAATTAATTACCAACAAATTATGTTTATATATAATTTAGAACTCAATTTTCCTAGCTTAGTGCAAAAAACCTATGTGTTAGATATAAATTGTATAAATACACTGACCCTTAACTGGTACACCTAATTGTTTTTCTACGATATACCAAACTTATTAGCAATATTAATAATTGTAATTATTTCTTTCCGCATTGGAATGATCCCATTATGGCTATCATTCTTTCTAGGCTTATTTGCTTTTGTGCCATTTATTCTAAATGATGTTCTTTTCCCTGCTTCATTTATGCCTGATCAATTCTCATATTTTACAAAAGTACAACAACTGCGTTCTTTTGATTTAGAGCTAGTAACTAACTTCAAAGTTCAGGTTTCTTCTTGGATGTTAGCTGCAATACCTATGCCTTATGCAGAAACAATAAAAAGTTTAGGTTTTTTTAGCAGATTTATGGCCACAGTATTAATAATATGGCTTTATGCTTATAAAAAATTGCGAGGGTGGCCTCTTTTACTTATCTTATTTTACCCAAGCTTTTTGCTTTACAGCTCTTTAGCACTGAGAGATACATTGGTGTTTATGTTTATGATTATTTCTGTAATTCTTTTTTTAGAAAATCGAAGAATGCTTGCATTACTAATTGCCTCACCATTATTTATTATAAAGTTTCAAAATTTTTTTTTAGTAATTATTTTTTTTATAGTTCATTTATTTTTTTTGAAAGGCTCTCTATTCCAAAGGTACAGATATGTATTTCTAACTTTTGTTATGGCTGCATTGGCTCCTTCCATTATGATAATAATAGAGCTTTTAGATTATTACAGGCGAGCATTATTTTTTGAAGATGGCGGCTTGCTTAGCTCATATATACCTATAGAAACTATCGGAGATTTTATAGTATTGGCTTCTAAATCTGCTCCTTATTTTTTAATGAAACCTTTGCCTTGGGAGGCTGACAGTTTTTTACAACTCATCCAAAGCTTAGAAAATATAGCTATAGCTACTTTTTTATTCTTCATATTTTTTAAAGCATCGCAAGTAGACAAAAGTATTGCTATTAAATGGCTGATTTATACATTTATTTCATTTAGCGTTTATGGTTTAGTGGTTTTTAATTTTGGAACAGCAGTTCGATATAAATTTCCTTTTATCTTGATTGTAGTTACAGGAATAGCCTATGAATTGTATTTAAGACATGGTAAATTTATTTTAAATAAAGGGGATAGAAGTTAAAAATGGAATCATTTTTTATTTCGAACATTATCATAGTAATCTTTTTTTTATATAAATTAACAAATTTAATTAATACAAAGCCATTCACAGGAAAATATAAATGTGCGGTATAGCTGGCTATATTGGGCAAATTCCGAATTCATATAATTGTTTAGAGACAATGGTGAGAGAGATTAATCATCGCGGCCCTAATGATAGAGGTATTTGGAAAAATGATGAAGCGGGTATTGGTCTGGCACATGCTAGGCTATCTATTCTTGATTTAAGCTCCGCAGGCCATCAACCCATGCATTCAGCCTCAAAGAATTTTGTAATAGTTTTTAATGGTGAAATTTATAATCATAAGAATCTTCGGTCTGAATTGGACTCACATAGTCATATAAATTGGTCAGGCCACTCAGACACAGAAACACTTTTGGCTGCGATTGAGCGTTGGGGTTTAGAAAAAACATTAAAGAAAACTAAAGGGATGTTTGCAATTGCCTTATGGGATAAACGAAGTGAAAAATTGTCCCTAGCATGTGATCGAATTGGTGAAAAACCTATTTATTATGGATGGGTGAATAGCCATTTTGTATTTGCCTCTGAGCTTAAGGCTATTAGAAAATTTCCTGATTTTAAAAATCCAATAGATCGTAATTCACTGGCTTTGTTTTTACGACTCAATTCTATACCCTCGCCCCATTCAATATACCAAGATATTTATAAGTTAGAGCCTGGTCAAATTATCCAACTTCATGCAGATTCTAAAAAAGTTAACAAGTCTAGTTTCTGGTCAGCTGAAGAAGTATATAACAAAGGTAGGTTGGCTCAAATTTCCGGCAATCCTAAAGAGATTGTTGATCAACTTGAGGTTGTTTTATCTAAGGCCGTGTCGTCACAAATGGAATCAGATGTACCTTTAGGGGCTTTTTTATCAGGTGGGATAGACTCAAGTACAATTGTAGCTTTAATGCAATCCCAGTCTAATCATCAAGTAAATACATTTACTATTGGTTTTAATGCTAAGGAGTACGATGAAGCGAAACATGCTCAAATGGTTGCTAATCACTTGGGCACTAATCATTCTGATATGTATGTTAGCGAGCGTGATGCATTGGATATTATTCCTCACTTACCTGATATTTATGACGAACCTTTCGCCGACTCTTCGCAGATACCAACTTATTTAGTTTCTAAGTTTGCAAAACAAGAGGTTACAGTTGCTCTTACTGGTGATGCGGGTGATGAGCTTTTTGGTGGTTATAACCGTTATGTTTTTGCTGAAAAAATGTTTAGTAAGATTATGAAAGCACCTATCCCAATAAGGCAATTAATATCTTCAGCTATCTTCAGCAGGACAGAGGAAAAGTGGGACACTTTATTAAATGGTTTTCTTAGTGAACATTTTGCCAATATTGGCCATAAGCTTCATAAGGTAGCAAATATTCTTCCTACTAAATCAATTCGTGATATGCATTTTAAATTAGTTTCGCAAATAAATAATCCATCAGATTGGCTTTTAAATACAAATGAATATAAGACAATATTAAATGATGATACAAAAAGATTTGTTGAATTAAATCCTATTGAGCAGATGATGGCTTATGATTTAATCACTTATTTACCCACTGATATTTTAACTAAGGT
>Ga0075444_10000838_pt1 | contig 18516 bp, 18 predicted proteins | sample CoawatmetaG01DNA_FD_76836 | JGI IMG/M metagenome (GOLD analysis project Ga0075444, IMG submission 76836) | Marine microbial communities from the West Antarctic Peninsula - Coastal water metaG017-DNA | ecosystem: Environmental > Aquatic > Marine > Coastal | place: Atlantic Ocean: West Antarctic... | reverse complement strand
TTAGTAAATCATTCGCAAGGCCTTACCCTATAAGCCAAGCACCAAAATATCAATATGATTTCAGAACAAAATGGGGGAAAGAATGGGATGATTTATTTGGCATATCTGGAATTGGACTTCCAGGCGGGATGGTTAACAGAATAGGATACCCTAATGAACATAGACTAGGAAAAGACGAATGGCTAGCTAGAGTAATCTCAGAACTAGAAAAAGAAGTTGATTTTGGAATTAGCATTACGACTAATATGACTGGAAATGAGGCAGTAATTACCATCAATACAGAAATATTAAACAATATCAATGGAGATTATAATTTAGTAGTTTGCTTAAGTGAAAGTAATATTATCAACTGGCAAAAAGATGGAGCTGAGGATGTTGAAGATTACAAACACAATCATGCCTTAAGATCTTTACTTTCTGATGAAAATTTAAGTACTTCAAGTAATTATACTAATGCTGATAATATTGAGCAAACAATTTCAGTTAATTTAAGCACACATGAGCAATTTAATATTAATTACTCACAAAATACAGCTGAATTAGGCAATGGAAATGCAGGAGGATGGGATGCTTCAAATATGTCAGTAATTGCTTATATTTATGACAATACAACACAAGAAATACTACAAGTTGAAGAAGCACATTTAAATAACTAAAACTTAATATTATGAAAAAACTATTATTTATACTTTTATTTGGGCTTATAGGAGTTAACTCCTATAGTCAAATTTTTGATATTCCAATAGAGTATATTCAAGAGGAAGATATAGCTCAAGCAGAAAAACTTCTTGAAGCATACTTCACTCCAATGGCAGAAAGTTTTGGAGCAGGTTTAAATAATGGTTGGTACAATACTGCAAAACCTCATAACTTAGGTGGCTTTGATTTAACATTTACTGTAAATACTGTAATTATTCCAAATTCAGCAAAAACCTTTAGCACAGATGCTGGAGGAACTACTTTTACTTCTTCTGAATATGGAGCTTCAACTATATTTGGATCTAAAGAAACAACTACAATGAATTATGAGCCTAGCGATATATTATCTGCCGGACAGAAAGTTGAATTTGAAATGCCAGGAGGATTTGAGTTTTTAGCTATGCCATTACCAATGATACAGGCAGGTATAGGATTAATAAAAAATACAGCTATTGACATAAGGTATATGCCAATTCTAAATGTTGGTGATAATCTAAATGTAAATCTTTTTGGAGTTGGGGTCAAGCATGATCTATTACAATGGATTCCTCTATTTGGAGATGCTATTCCAATGAGTCTTTCTCTGCAGGCAGGATATACATCTCTTAATACAGAATTAGAAATATATGACCAATTAGTTTCCTTAAGAACAAATAGTACCACAATTAATTTAATTGCATCAAGAAAATTATTAATGCTTACTGCTTATGCAGGAATTGGGTATAATTCAGCAAATACAACTTTTGCAGCAGATGCTAATTTTGATTTAAATGGAGTTAAGTTTGAAGAAAAGATAGAAGTAGATTTTCAATCCAACAAAAATTTAAGAACTAATATTGGTTTAAGATTTAATATTACACTAATAACTATTCAGGCAGATTATACTTTTTCAGAATATCCAACAGCAACTTTAGGGATTGGTATTAGTTTAAGATAATATGAAAAAGAGATTTATAATATTGCTTTGCTGTTTATCTCTTTCAATTAGCATTAAAGCACAGAGTTTTGGAGGCGGAATGATTCTAGGGCTTAGCACCTCACAGGTTTCTGGAGACAATTTAGGAGGTTTTAAAAAAGCAGGATTGTTAATTGGAGGCTTTATTGATTTGCAGCTTAACAATGCGGTAAGAAGTCAAATGGAAATGACTTTTATTCAGAAAGGCAGTAATAATCCAAATATGAACGAAAATAGCTATTCAGACATGAGTTTATCTTACGTTGAAATACCTTTACTTATAAAATATCAACAAAGCCGTACAATAGCGATTGAAGGAGGAGTTGAAACTGCACTTCTGATTTCAGCTTCTGATAATGATATTTACGGTCAGATTTCCGCCAATAGTTCAAGAAAATTCAACAGAACAGATGTTAGTGTTTTTATAGGAATTGATTATTTTATTAATCAACGATTAATATTAAATAGCCGAATCAGTAATTCTATTCTACCAATAAGAGCACATGCTTCAAATACTACTTTTCAATTTAACAAAGGGCAATATAATTCTGTAATGAGTTTCGCGTTACACTACATACTATTATGAATATACAACACAAAATAATAATTTCAGTTTCAGGAGCAAGCGGATCAATATATGCAAAGGTCCTATTTGATAAATTAGTTCAACTAAAAGAACAAATAGAAGTAGTTGGCGTATTAATGAGCGACAACGCAAAATATGTATGGGAAACAGAATTAGGAAATTCTGATTACAATAATTATCCTTTTACCTTTTATGATAAGATGGATTTTATGGCACCATTTGCAAGTGGTTCGGCAAATTATGGTACAATGATTATTTGTCCTTGCTCAATGGGGACTATGGGTAGGATTGCTACAGGCATAAGTAATGATTTAACAACTAGAGCTGCTGATGTTATCTTAAAAGAAAGAAGGAAACTCATAATTGTAGCCAGAGAAACACCACTTAGTTTAATTCATATTAATAATATGAAAATTATCACTGAAGCAGGAGGAATTATATGCCCTGCAACTCCGTCATTTTATAGCAATCCAGAAAACTTTGAAGAACTTGCTGCCACTGTAATTGATCGAGTTTTAATGCTAAGTGGTTTAGATAATAAATCATATAGTTGGGGAGAAAAACAATAAAATGTTAAATTTGGGGTTATTGTGTTATAAACAATAAAGCCAATGTTAGAATTCAGTAAAAAAATACTTCAGAAGGTAAGCTTTGATAAAGTACTATTTAAAAAAGAATTACAAAAAAGCGCAAGATGGATTAGCAAACATGAAACAGCAGCTTTAAAGATTTGGGCATTAACCTATTTTTCTCATTACAAGCAAACAATTCTAGAAGTTTTTGACAAAGTATACTAAAATAAATTTGCTTGATTAGCTGGCTTAATCCTTCCTAGATGCTTAAAAGCTAGTTCAGTAGCTTGACGACCTCTAGATGTACGCATTATATATCCTTCCATAATTAAAAAAGGCTCATACACTTCTTCAATAGTTCCAGCTTGCTCACCTACAGCAGTAGCTATAGTTGTCAACCCAACTGGGCCACCATTAAATTTATCAATGATAGTAGTCAAAATTCTATTATCCATTTCATCAAGACCATGTTCATCTACACTTAAAGCTGTTAAAGAAAATTGAGTAATCTTTTTATCAATACTACCATCTCCTTTTATCTGCGCAAAATCTCGTACTCGTCTTAATAAAGCATTAGCAATTCTTGGAGTGCCTCTACTTCTTCCAGCAATTTCAATAGCTGCATCCTTTGCTATACTTACATCTAAAATAGAAGAGGACCTATTAACAATTTTAGATAATAAATCAATTTTATAATATTCAAGGCGAGAGTTAATTCCAAATCGAGCTCTGAGGGGGGCTGTCAATAAACCTGATCGAGTAGTTGCACCAATTAAAGTAAAAGGATTTATTTTTATTTGAACAGAACGCGCATTGGGTCCTGATTCAATCATAATATCAATTTGATAATCTTCCATAGCTGAATACAAATACTCCTCAACTATAGGGTTTAACCTGTGAATTTCATCAATGAATAAAACATCTCTATCTTCCAAATTAGTGAGTAAGCCAGCTAAATCTCCTGGCTTATCCAAAACGGGCCCAGATGTGGTTTTAATACCTACGTCAAGCTCATTTGCAATAATATTCGCTAAAGTAGTTTTTCCAAGCCCAGGGGGGCCATGTAGTAAAACATGATCTAGTGCTTCTTCTCTTTCTTTAGCGGCTTGAATAAATACTTCCAAATTATCTACAATTTTTTCTTGACCCTCAAAATCATCAAATAATTTAGGGCGCAATACTTGCTCAATAGCTAACTCCTCTTCAGAATCAACTTTATGCTCAGGATTTATGTTTTCACTCATTTTAACAGCAAATGTAAACAATAATTGACAAAAAAAGAGCCAGTGAAGCTGACCCTTAATTTTTATATTAACAATATAGTATTAAGTGTGTAAGTTCTGACTTTCTTCTAAAAAAGGATGATGCTTTACTTCAATATTTCTTTTAGCTAAATTTGATAAGAAAACCCTTAAGAAAAATCCAAGAAAACCAATACCTACTCCTATTTCAAGTAACCCTAAATGTCCATGCTCATGTAGTGTTCCTGGAGCAAACAATAAATATGAATTTATCCAGTGTCCAATTAAAATGACTACACAAACAAATACCAGACGATTCTTATTTCTCTTAGCATCTCTACTCATTAGAAAAAGTGTTGGAACAATAAAATTGATTGCTAGACTAAACCAGAAAAGAAATCTATAATTTTCTAGCTCTATTCTTTCAAGATGATAGGTGACTTCCTCAGGTATATTTGCATACCAAATTAGCATAAATTGCGAGAACCACATATAAGTCCATACAATGGAAAAAGCGAAAATTAACTTTCCTAAATCATGAATATGACTGTCGTTTAAATGCTTTAAATAACCTTGCTTGTTTAGCAATAGTGCTAGCAATAAAATTGATGTAAAACCAATTGTTGCCCACTCACTGAAAATATACCAACCAAATAATGTACTAAACCAATGTGCATCAATTGACATAATCCAATCCCAAGAAGCTGTTGATGAAGTCACAGCAAATAATACAATAAACCAAGCAGATACTTTAAGACCTTTCCAGTATGACTTTTCACCAATATCACCTTCATTGTCTCCATCTAAAGAAATTTGCCTTAATCTTTTTGCGCAATATAACCAAATACCAACATATAAAAATGACCTAAAAAGAAAAAACATTGAATTTAAATAAGGTTCCTTTCCTGCTATTATTTTATCATAATTAGGAGCCCCCTCCGTCATAATACCATCTTCTAACCAATGATAAATATGATTACCTCCAAAATGAAAAACAGCAGTGACTACAATAAATAACATAACAAAGCAAGTGTAAGGCAGAAAGGTCATTATAGCTTCAGGCACTCTTTTTATAGCTATAGACCAACCTGCTTCGGCAACATGTTGTAATGCAATAAAAAATACCGCAAATACAGAAATACCAAGAAAGAAATAATTATTAAATAATAGATTTGTCCAAGCAGCATGATTATCAAAAATAAATGCAATTGCAATTGAAAATAGCCCAATTATAATCATAACCAATGAGGCTACATTTAAATTCTTATTTGGAGTATACATATTAATATTATCTAAATTATTCATTACTGTAATTCTGAAGTGCTTGAACATATAAAACAACCTTCCATCTTTCTTCTTCTGTTAGCTGAGAAGAATGAGGTCCCATTGCATTTAAGCCATAAGTAATTGCATGAAATATCTGCCCTGAAGTTAATTCTCGCATAGTGTTTCCTGACCTCCTAACCTGAATACTATCGTTATAGTGAGGGATAGCAGAGTATACTGGATGAGTTATTGACCCTCCTCCTGCACCATTAGGCCCATGACAATGCTTACAAAACATTGCATAAAGAGCCTTACCTTCAACAGTGTTTTTATCATTAGTATCATATGGGTTAGTAGCTTTTTTTCCTGCAAGTAAATAATCTTCTTGACTAGGACCAAAATTAAATGTTGTCAAATAGCCTCTTGCAATAGTACCTTTTACGGGATCTCTAGCATTAAGACTATCACTAAAAACTTTGTTTTTACCATATGTCTCTAAAGATGGAGAACGATACATGTCTGGCATATACTCATACCCTCTACCATCATTACCACAAGAAGCTAGCAACAAACCAAGACTGCAAATTATTAAAAATTTAGCTTTCATCTTTCTCATTTATTTCAGTGACATTAGATTTTTCAAGTAATCCTATAATATTATTTTTATCTTCTTTATAAAGAATTTCAACTAAAAATTTATCATCAGTTGTCCTTGGATCAGGGCTTGTTGTTTTACTACCCGGATATAAATTATTTCTAATTAAATATGTAATTGACATTAAATGAGCTGCAAAAAGCACGGTACACTCAAATATAATTGGAACGAAAGAAGGAAGGTTATGGTAAAATGTAGAATTCGGTTTTCCTCCTATGTTCATTGGCCAACTCTTACCAACACCCGAAATCATAATATAATAAATCAAAAGCCCTCCAAAACTTAATCCAATACAGCCATAAATAAATGCTGTAATAGCCATTCTAGTCTCTTTAAGACCTAAAATAGGATCAAGACCATGTATTGGAAATGGACTATACACTTCATTAACAACTATATTGTTGTCTTTTAATTCTTTAACAACTTTCAAAACATCTTGTTCATCATCAAAAATTGCATGTATAATTTTATCTCTCATTTTTACTTTTTATATTCTGAACCTGATGATTTAAGTATACTCTTTATCTCAGCTTGCGCAATAACAGGAAATGCTCTTGCATAAAGTAAAAACAAAACAAAAAAGAATCCAATTGTTCCAACAAAAATTCCAATATCAATAAATGTAGGTGAAAACATAGTCCATGATGAAGGAAGGAAATCTCTATGAAGAGAAGTAACAATAATTACAAAACGTTCAAACCACATTCCTATATTAACAAATATTGACAATATAAATGTAGCTACAAATGAGGTTCTTATTTTATATATCCAATAAAGTTGAGGAATTACCACATTACATGTCATCATACTGGCATATGCCCACCAATAAGGTCCTGTTGCACGATTTAGGAATGCATACTGTTCAAATTCCACACCAGAGTACCAAGCCATAAAAAGTTCTGTAATATACGCAACCCCGACTAAAGAACCTGTGAAGAGAATAATAACATTCATATATTCTATATGCTTAATGGTAATGTAAGCCTCCATATTAACAACCTTTCTCATGATAATCAATAATGTTTCAACCATAGCAAATCCTGAAAAAAGTGCTCCAAGAACAAAATAAGGCGGGAAAATTGTGGTATGCCATCCTGGGATAATAGAGGTAGCAAAATCCATACTTACAATCGAGTGTACAGAAAAAACAAGCGGTGTAGCAAGACCAGCTAAAACTAAGCATACTTCCTCAAATCTTTGCCAATGTTTAGCCTTACCACTCCATCCAAACGCCATTAAGCCATAAAGATTTTTCTTCATTGGGGATAATTTCTTGTCAATTCTATCTCTAAGCATTGCAAAATCTGGAATTAAACCAATGTACCAGAAGACACAAGAAACGGAGAAATAAGTTGAAATAGCAAATACATCCCACAACAAAGGCGAGTTAAAGTTAACCCACAATGAACCAAACTGATTTGGTATTGGGAAAACCCAATAAGCTAACCAAGGTCTACCCATATGTATAAGGGGAAATAGAGCTGCTTGAGCTACTCCAAAAATAGTCATTGCTTCAGCAGATCTATTAATAGCCATTCTCCATTTCTGTCTAAACAATAATAAAACTGCTGAAATTAATGTACCAGCATGTCCAATACCAATCCACCATACAAAATTAGTGATATCCCAAGCCCAATTAACTGTTCTATTTAAACCCCAAGCCCCTATACCAGTACCAATGGTGTATGCCATACAAGCAAAACCCCACAACATCAAAACTGCAGCTAAAGAAAATAAAATCCACCAATACTTGTTTGCCTTACCTTCAACAGGTCTAGCGATATCTCTTGTTATATCATGATAAGTCTTGTTTCCAAGAATTAAAGGATCTCTTATTTTTGATTCTTTTTGCATTAGGATTTGTTTCGTACTTTAGTTTGATAAAAAACAGAAGGGTCAACATTTAAATGATCCAATAAGTCATAGGCTCTTTCGTCATTTTTAAGCTTATAGACTTCGCTTTCTTTGTTGTTTGAATCTCCAAAAACAATAGCATTAGTAGAACATGAAGATGCGCAAACAGTTTGTGCTTCCTCATCTAGTACTGGTCTTCCTTCTTTCTTAGCATTTAATTTTAGTTCTTGTATTTTCTGAATACACATACTGCACTTTTCAATAACACCTCTTGATCTTACAACAACATCAGGATTTAAAACCATTTTACCATAATCATCATTCATATTAAAGTCAAACTTATCATTATCTGAGTATTGGAACCAATTAAACCTTCTTACTTTATAAGGACAATTATTTGCACAATACCTTGTACCAACACACCTGTTGTAAGTCATCTGATTCAATCCTTCATTACTGTGTGTAGTGGCTGCCACAGGACAAACATTTTCACATGGGGCATTATTACAGTGCTGACACATAACAGGCTGAAAGACTACCTCTGGATTTTCAGATGGCTCCTCCATTTCCTTATACATATCAATTGTAGAAACATCATTTTTTGATGCCAACTCTTGAGTCATATCAGATGAATAATAACGGTCAATACGCATCCAGTGCATGTCACGACTATTTCTAATTTCTTGTTTACCAACTACAGGAATATTGTTTTCTGCTTGACACGAAATAACACATTCTGCACAACCAGTACACGATGTTAAATCAATTGATAGATTCCAAAAATGTCCTGTTTTAAGATCTTGCTGATCATAAAAAGTTAATTCGTCAGCTTTAAGATCCCCCTTCCAAGTAGGATAAGTCTCTGTGTGATTTCCTGATGATGGATTATTGATATACTCTGCCAATGATGTTTCTTTAACCATATCTCTACCCATCATGGTATGATGTAATTGAGTAGAAGCAAATTCATGTTCTCCCTCAATGTTCTCCAAAACAACAAATTTAGAATTTAATAATGGGAATGCATTTAATCCAATACCATTTGCAGCTTTTCCAGACTTCATTCTTCCGTAACCTAAAGATAATCCAACTGTATTATTAGCTTGACCAGGCTGTATCATTACTGGAACATTTTTTATAATAACATCATCTGATGTTACATTAACTAAACTACCATTTAAAGCCCCATTTGCTACATTCCAGTTCTTTAAATTAAGGTTTTTTGCAGTTACTGCAGAAATAGTAATATAATTATCCCAACATGCTCTGGATATTGGATCTGGCAACTCTTGAAGCCAAGGATTGTTTGCTTGAGTACCATCCCCTATTCCAATTTTTTCGTATATGGCTAACTCAATTTTATTTGTATTATTTATTTCGGAAGATAATACATTCTTATTTAATTTTGCAATGCTAGTTACTTGAGACTTTCTATCTTTAATATTAAAAAATCCGTCATGTACGGCCTTTTCCCAATTAACTCCTCTTTTTCGCCAAAAATCAGACAAGAAACTATTATAATCACTGCCATCCAACCATTTCAGTAAGGTATCCTCAAACTGCCTAGTATTGAATAGAGGAGCAATAGTTGGCTGCATCAAACTGTATGTGTTGTAAGATGGATGAGCATCTCCCCAGCTTTCTAAATTATGATTATCTGGGCAAACATATTCCATTAACGATGCCGTTTCATCATTATAGAGAGAAGTTGAAATAGTTAAAGGTACTTTAGATAAAGCACTAGAAAAATCTTTGGCATTATGGAGATTATATGCTGGATTAACCTTATAAGTTATTAAAGCTCCAATCTCATTATTATTCATCTCTTTAATAAGGTTATTGACCTTAGCAGTATTACCTTGCCTAATATACGATGGCATAGTCATGGACATCGTTTGGTCATAATTTCCTAAAATAGAATTGATTGCATTAACTATTAATTGAGTTTTTATATCATTACTATCACATATAATAATAGAACTACCCTTATTAGCTTTTAATTTTTTAACTATTTCTGATAGCCTATTATCTTTTGGACCTGATCCAGAAGATAATGAACTATATAAATCAGATAATAAAACTTTTTGCTCAGAAGGCTTTATTACAATTCGTTTATCAGCATTAGATCCTGATAGAGATAAATTTGTTTCTATTTGATAATGCTTAGACATTATTCCTTTTTTAGGATTTCTTCCAGAAATATAGTCTGTTGAGTAGTCATTGTTAAGCCAATTACCAATAAAATCAGCCCCAAAAGAAACTATAACATTTGCTTTAGAGAAATAGTAACTAGGAATTGCTCGTAAACCAAAAGATTCTTCATTTGCATTTAAAATTCCATCATACGGAACAGCATCATGCATGATGTGCTCTACATTTTTATATTTTTTAGACAAATTATCAAGCAAACTTGTAATAGAAGGACTAAATATAGTAGCTGTTAATAAAATTATTTTTTTATCCTTAATTTTAGATAATCGATCTTTTATATCTGAGTCTACTAACGACCATTCTGCCTCAACGCCATTTTTTAAAGGAGTCTTTAAACGTGCTGAATCATATAATGACAAAACAGATGCTTGAACTCTAGCATTTGTACAAGTTTTATTATTTTCAATCTTTATTGGATGACCCTCTCTATTTTTAACTAAAACACTAGCATAATCTCTACCATCATAAATAGTAGTTGCATAATAATTTGCCACTCCTGGTATTATTTCATCCGGTTTAATAAGATATGGAATAGATTTTACAATAGGAGCCTCACAAGAAGCTAAAGTGGCAGCAGCAGTAGTAAAGCCTAAAAATTTTAGAAAATCTCTCCTTGAAGTATTAGTACTAGACAAGTCATCAGATAAAAAATCATCAAGAGGTAACTCCTCAGCAAACTCGTTGTGAGCTAACTTCTCAATGTCAGGATTATTATCTAATTGCGCTAAGCCCTTCCAATATTTTTTATTATTTTTCATACTCTGCAATTTATTAATAATGACATTTAGAACATTCTAAACCACCCATCTTAGCAACTGTAATTGCTTCACCTTTGTATTTTTCTTTAAGCTGTTCATGTAAGTGAGTATAATAGCCATTACCTTCCATTTTAACTTCTGTTTCTCTATGACAATCTATACACCACCCCATAGTTAACTCTGAATACTGATATAACACATCCATTTCTTCAACTGGACCATGGCATTCCTGACACTCTAATTCACCAACCACAACATGCTGAGAGTGGTTAAAGTATGCATGGTCAGGTAAATTATGTATTCTTATCCACTCAATTGGTTTCTTTTCATAGCCGGGAATATAAGTTCTAGATTCTGAATCAAAACCAATTGCATCATATATTTTTTGAATTTCAACTTTTCCATTTACAGCTCCTTCATTAATATATGTATGACAATTCATACAAACATTAGCTGAAGGAATCCCTGAATGCTTGCTTTTCCTTGCACTAGTATGGCAGTAATTACAATCAACACCATTTATTCCTGCATGTATTTTGTGAGAAAATTCAATAGGTTGAGTTGGTTGATAATTAGTAGTAACTCCAACCCCCATCAAGCTATCATAAGTAAACTTAAACACAACAATTGCAATAAATAATACCATAAATAGCTTGAAAGCATTATTGGAAAGAAATATATTTTTTTGTACAACTAAAGCCTCAGAAATACTTTCTGTATTTTGTCCTAAACTCTCTTTTAAGCTGTTTTTTACTGAAGATAAAACAAAAACTAATACTAATAAAATTAAGGCAATAATCATTATTATTGTTGAAGTACTAATTCCACCCTCAACTGCAGCCTCATTAGTAACTAAAACAGGCTCAACCTCAGCAGGAGGAGCAGCTAAGTAAGCAAATAAGTCCGAGAATTCATCATCTGAAAAATAAAATGATGACATTGCTGTCTTATTGTACTCTTCATAAATTTTTATTGCTCTCTCATCTCCACTTGCTATTAATTCCTGAGAATTTCTAATCCATTTTACTAACCATTCTTTTTCATACTTATCAGTAACCCCCTTCAATCCTGGTCCAACTAGCCTAGCATCAGTTATCATGTGACATGCAGTACAATTCTGTTTAAAAATTTGCTCACCTTTTGCAGCATCATCAGCATATAGCTGAAATGAAAAAATTGTCAGAATTAAAACAAGTAATTTATGGTAATTAAAGCTATGATTTGTAATCATATAATGTTTGGTATGCAGTTTTTTTTCGGATGCAAATTTATATTTTTATATGTAATTTAAACATAGAGAAATGTTTAATTTTATAATTTATATTAATTCTAAATAACGACTTGCAACAATAGTAAAGTTATAATTATAATGAAGAAATTTCAATCACTTCTTTAACTCTTGGAACTGCACGCTTTACAGCAACCTCAACTCCATTTTTTAATGTCATCATACTAATACTACAAGTACTACAAGCACCAACTAACTTAACTTTCACTATCCAATCGTCAGTAAGCTCAATAAAATTAATATCCCCTCCATCAGCTTCCAAGAAAGGTCTAATCTCTTGAAGAGAAAATTCAATTTTATCAAGTATCTCTTTATCTTTTATTATTCCCATATTTATTTTATGAACAGCCCTTCCCTTTTGATGTATCAACAACCAGTGTATCTGGCAAATTTACATTTCTTTTTTCGATTGCAGCGACTATTTTCTTACTCATATTTAAAAGCTTGAGAGCAATTGGAGTAGTCAATTGTAAAATTGCTGGCCTTCCGGCATCAGCAGCTTCTCGAATTGATTGTATAATTGGAATCTCTTCTAACAAATCAATATCCATTTGATCAGCTAAACCTTTTGCACCTTCTTTTCCGAATATATAATATTTATTATTAGGAAGTTCTTCAGGTGTAAAATAAGCCATGTTTTCTATCATGCCCAAAACAGGGACATTAATACTATCCATTCGAAACATGTTAACCCCCTTTCTTGCATCAGCTAAAGCTATAGTTTGAGGTGTACTTACAATAACGGCTCCTGTTAAGGGAATTGATTGAACCAGGGATAAATGAATATCTCCAGTTCCAGGTGGTAAATCAACAATTAAATAATCCAACTCCCCCCAATGAGTGTCCCACAATAATTGATTTAAAGCCTTAGATGCCATAGGACCCCTCCAAACCACCGCTTGCTGACTTTGCGCAAAAAAACCAATTGACAGTAATTTAACACCGTAACTTTCAAGAGGTTTAATTTTAGATTTACCTTCTACCGAAACAGTTAAAGGTGATTCACCCTCTAAACCAAACATGATATGCATGGAAGGACCATAAATATCTGCATCAATCACACCAACTTTATAACCTAAATGCGACAGTCCAACTGCGAGATTTGCAGTAATAGTTGATTTCCCAACACCACCTTTACCTGATGATACTGCTATAATATTTTTTACACCAGGGATAGGACTTCCCTTGATAAGATTTTCCTTTACAGGAACATTTACAATAAGGTTTACTTTAACTTTTGATTTTTCATACGCATAGTCATGAATTGCTTTTAAGCAATCAACCTCTACTTTCTTTTTATACTGTAAAGTAGGGTTCTTAATTTCAACATCAAGTTCAACATCTGAATCAAATAGCTGTATGTTTTTGATTGCTCCACTCTCTACAATATTTTGCTCTTCATTGGGTAAAAAAACATTCTCTAATGCTGCAATTACAACCTCCTTAGTTAGCTTCATTTTCAAATTAATAATTCATTTAATTTGTTTTTGACCCTTTATTGTCTCCATCAATCCAATAATGATCTTTAACTTGACCAAGATATTTGAAATTACGATCCTTATATTGCTTTTCAGCGTCTTTCATTTGCTCATGCGTTTCTCGCATTAATCTAATGGCTTTACTTGTATTGCTTAAGGTAATTGACATGTAATAGCCATCTTTAAGTCTCTTTGGGATTTTAGAAGGTCTTCCGCTTTTTTTCATTCTACAAAAGTACGGAAAATTTACTCAATATTTTTCAAAAATAGCTAGAAATTAGACAACTAAGATACTCGAAAAATAAACTAACGAATTGATAGGAAGATTTTAAATAAAAAACATCTACTAGTACCAAGAAAAACAAAACTATTTATAAGCTGAATGATTGTATAATTTAAGTAAAGTTGCTCCAAAACAAACTACTTTAGCCTAAACCTCAAATAAGTAATTGGCAAACCTTTGTTTAAATAAATTTGTTCGTAATGAGTTTTAATTTCCATGTGCTCTCTTTTAACTGGTGAGTTATACAAATCATGGGTGCTGTCCTCAAGAATATGACCTTGAGCTGAAATTACACCTAAAGTAAATCCATGTAAAAACTGGCTATCCGTCTTTAAATGTATATGACCTTCCCTTTTTATAAGATTACTATACCTTTTTAGAAAATCAGGATGAGTTAGTCGTTTGCCTTCCTTTCTTTTTTTTAATTGTGGATCAGGAAAAGTAATCCAAATCTCATCCACTTCTTCTTCTGCGAAACAAGCTTCTATCCAATCAATACGTATGCGTAAAAACGCAACATTACTCAATCCCTTCTTTAAAGCATCAGTTGCTCCTTGCCAAATTCTAGCTCCCTTTATGTCTACTCCTAAGAAGTTCTTATCAGGAAATTTTTCAGCTAGCCCGACACTATATTCACCCATTCCACATCCCAACTCCAAGATCAAAGGGTTCTCGTTTTTAAAGAATTCCTTTCTCCAATTACCCTTCATCGGATACCCCTGCTCCAACACATTTAATTCAGGTTGGTGAACATGGGGATAACCTTCTGTCTGAGCAAACTTTTTTAACTTATTTTTTGCCAAAATTATAATTTTGGCGTAAAAATACTTTGTTTTAAGTATTTTCGGCTTGTGAAAGTAAAAAAACGTATTCTAGTAGCTCCACTAGATTGGGGGATAGGACATGCTACTAGGTGCATTCCTATTATAAATGCTTTGATAAGGAGTGGTTTTGAAGTAATATTAGCTGCTGACTCACGTCCATTGCATTTATTAAGTGTTGAATTCCCAAAATTAGAAATGATTCGCTTTGAAGGATATAATATAAAATATTCAAAGTATTTTTCCATGAGTTTTAGTATGATTTTGCAAATTCCAAAACTATTATGGAATATAAAAAAAGAAAATACTGCGCTTAAAGAAATTATTAAAGAATATAGAATTGATAGTGTAATTTCTGACAATCGTTTTGGCCTATATTCATCTAAAGTGCCTTGTATTTTCATTACGCATCAATTAGAAATACAAACACCTTCTTTTTCGGATAGCATACGTAATTTCAATTACCAATACATAAATAAGTATAACGCCTGCTGGGTGATGGATGATGAAAAAATTAATTTAGCAGGCAACTTATCTAAGCCAGATGCTTTACCAAACAATACTCACTACATAGGAATTCAATCTCGTTTTGAAAAAAAAGAAATAAAGAAAAAATATGATTTTCTTGCAATTGTTTCAGGACCAGAACCTCAAAGAACTATTTTAGAAAATGGTCTTGTAAAAGCCTTACAAAACAGAAAAGAAAAATCCTTAATTGTGTTAGGAAAACCTGAGATCAACACAATTAATCAAATAGGCAACTTAACAATAAAATCTCACTTAAATGCAAAAGATTTAAATACAGCCATTAGTCAGTCCGAACTCATTATTTGTAGATCAGGTTATTCTACAGTTATGGATTTAGCGAAACTAAGCAGAAAAGCAATATTCATTCCAACGCCGGGCCAAACAGAACAAGAGTATCTAGCTAATAATTTTAAAAATTTAGGCATTTGCTATACTCAAAATCAAAATGATTTTAATTTTGAAATAGCATTAGAGAAAAGTAAAAACTACACGGGATTTAATACAGAAATAAATTCAAAAACTGATTGGACTTCATTATTCGCTCTTTTTGAGAGTGAATGAGAAAGTAGATCCTTCTCCGACCGTACTTCTTATATTCAAGGTCTGCTGATGCGATTCAATGATATGCTTTACAATAGATAATCCTAAGCCTGTACCTCCTTTTTCACGAGATCGACTATCATCCACTCTGTAAAATCGTTCGCACAAACGGGCTAAATGCGGCTCTTCAATTCCTATTCCATCATCAGAAACCTCAACCAGCACTAAATCATTCATATCAAAGAAATGTACTTTTGTTAATCCATTTTGATTTCCATATTTGATGGAATTAACCAAAAGGTTAGTAAGAACCTGACTGATTTTTTTCTCATCAGCCTGCACCAAAATTGGCTTATATTCATTATCAAAAACAATACTTATAGCACTCTTACTGGCTTTATCCTCCAAAGCATCCAGTGCGGCATTACATACAGCTACAATGTCAAATTGTCCAAATTTAATTTCCTCTACATTATTTTCTAAATGAGAAATACTTTCTAAATCCTCAACTATAGAAATCATACGCTCCACACTTTTTTGTGTGCGTAACAAGTATTTTCTATTTATTTCTTTATCCTCCAAAGCACCCTCCAATAAAGTTAGAACATAGCCCTGAATATTAAAAATTGGGGTTTTTAACTCATGAGAAACATTTCCTAAAAAATCTCTTCTGAATTGTTCTGTATCTTTTAAGTGTTCTATCTCAGCACTTCTGTCGCTAATCCACTTTTTAACATCTTCCTCTGATGCTTCTAAATCAAAAGAATTAGTAACATCTAACTTTTGGTTTTGAATAGTTCTATACAGGATTTCTATTCGCTTTTGAATATATTTCCTTATCAGAAAATAAGAAAATGAAGCAACACAAATAAAAAATAATAACAGTTTAACACCATTTATTTCAATAGTAAAAACCAGCATAGCAATAGAAGCAAACACAGCAATCAATATACTTACACTGTAAGAACTTTTTAGTTTCATTATTCACTTAAGCGGTAACCCACTCCTTTAACAGTTTCAATCATATCATCACCGAGTTTCTCACGTAATTTTCGAATATGGACATCTATAGTTCTATCACCAATTATGACATCCATTCCCCAAACTTTTTCCATTATTATTTTGCGTGTAAACACTTTACCTACTTCCGAAAACAATAATTGCAGGAGCTCAAATTCCTTTCTAGCAAATTTAATTTCTACTCCATCTTTCACTACTTTATATTTAATAGCGTCAATAAAGACACCCTTGACAATTATTTTTCCTTGCTCCGATGCGTCTTCTAGCCTTCTTAAAAGTGATTTAATTTTACTCAATAAAATTTTAGGTTTAACAGGTTTTGTAATATAATCATCTGCTCCAGCCTCCAAACCTGCAATCTGAGAATAATCCTCTCCCCTTGCAGTTAAAAAAGTAATAATTGTTTTACTTAGTTCTGGGATTTCTCTAATCTTTTCACATGCTTCTATACCATCCATATTGGGCATCATAACGTCCATAACAATTAGGTGGGGATTATATTTTATTGCCTTCTCAATTGCTTGTACTCCATCACTAGCAGTACTCACCTCATAACCTTCTTTTTTTAGATTATATCTTACAATTTCTAAAATATCTGGCTCGTCATCAACTAATAATATGCGATAGTTCATTAAAAAATTTTTGACAAATTTAAACTTATTTTGTATCTTCTGACCGACTTAACAAATTCTTAACATTCTCTTAACATCTCATCACTTTGCTTGAACTACTTTTGCAATAAATTAATTAAACAGATTAAAAATGGGATTTGGAATTTTTGAATTATTTAAACTAGTAGGAGCACTTGGTTTTTTCATTTACGGAATGAAAGTGATGAGTGATGGAATACAAAAGGTTGCTGGGAGCAAAATGAGGAGCATTTTAAGTAAAATGACCTCCAATCGCTTCTTAGGTGTTGCAACAGGATTTATGATTACTGCACTTTTACAATCATCATCAGCAACTACAGTAATGATCGTAAGTTTTGTGAATGCTGGCTTGCTTACTTTGGTAGAATCAATTGGCGTAATAATGGGAGCTAATGTAGGAACCACTATTACAGCTTGGTTAATTTCTTTACTAGGATTTAAAGTGAAAATTTCAGCTATTGCCTTACCAATCATCGCAATTGGTTTCCCAATGATGTTTTCATCAAAATCAAGCATAAAATCATGGGCAGAGGTATTAATTGGTTTTGCTTTATTATTTATGGGGCTAGACGAATTAAAGCATGCAGTACCTAACCTAAAGGAAAACCCGGAGTTTTTAGGTTTCCTTGCAAGTTATGCTGATATGGGGATATTCTCTACTTTACTGTTTATCGGTGTTGGTACCATTTTAACTTTAGTGGTTCAATCCTCATCAGCTGCAATGGCTTTAACTCTAGTAATGTGCTATGAAGGATACATTCCTTTTGAACTAGCAGCAGCCATGGTACTGGGTGAAAATATAGGAACAACTATTACCGCTAACCTTGCTGCTATGGTTGGAAATGTACACGCTAAAAGAGCCGCAAGAGCGCACCTCATATTTAATGTTTTTGGAGTAGTTTGGATGTTATTTTCTTTCCAAATATTCATAACAAACATTGACACCTACATGATTAATAATATGGGTCTTTCTCCACTAAACTTTGACATGGAAAATCCAGTTGCTATTCCTTTAGGTCTTTCTATTTTCCACACTACATTCAACATATTAAATATGTTGTTCCTAGTAGGTTTTGTCCCTTTAATAAGTAGAATTGTAATTAAAATGCAG